>Ga0129311_1000553_pt1 | contig 32028 bp, 29 predicted proteins | sample Go1ome_FD_94435 | JGI IMG/M metagenome (GOLD analysis project Ga0129311, IMG submission 94435) | Western lowland gorrila individual fecal microbial communities from Wisconsin, USA - Go1022B metagenome | ecosystem: Host-associated > Mammals > Digestive system > Large intestine > Fecal | place...
ATTCATTTGTGGGTGTCTCCTTTGAACAATGATTTTTATTAACCGCCAAGTTAACAATCATTATTCTATGGGTGGCACTCATCTTTTGCAAACCAGTTATTTGTTACTTAACAGGAATGCTCCCTATTTTTATATCAATAAGGAGATCTTATTCTATCATTTGTAAACATAACTTATATGCGCTATTCATTACATAATATAACCGGTATTAACTCGGCAGATGTCGGTCTTGTATACTCTATGCTTTGCATGTCCCTATCTTTCAATAGCGTTTCATAGCCAATTCCTTCCCCACAGGCATAGAACTCACCATCCTTTGTCAGCACTACCATATTTTCATACTGCAGAATCGGATTCATGGATTGATCGTTTTCTTCCGGTTCCACATTAAATCCGATCGTCGTAATCCATACACAAAGAACCTGATCCATTACTTTCACCGGCGGATTTACAGGTGCCGATCTTTCTCCTGTTCCACACTGCCCAAAATCATTTAATCCAAATGTCCATAGGGAATCATCTTCCAATATGACAGCAAAGCTTTGATAATACGTAGCAAGATATTTTGCGTTTTCAAATATTTTCTGCGGCTTTTGATATGTGTTTTCAGACATACTATATCTATAATTGCCATGTAAATATACATCCCCATTATTCAGCAATACCAGGATCGATGAATAACCGCATTTTGCATAAGCTACATCAGTCTGTAGCAGTACCGGCTCTGTTAATACATTCAGCCGTTCTACCGTATAATCCTCCCTTGTCACTGCCTGAAGTACCCCGGCAGGATTTCCTCCAAGTCCATACAGCTTATGATCCTCCGTCAGGTAGATCAGAAAATATTCCCCGCTATAATCAACATGAATTACATGTTCCGCAATCAAAACTGGCTCTGTATGATATATTATCCCATCGTTAATAGGGTCAATCATTCCAAGTTGTCCATAATTGCTGCTTCCCATTCCCCACAGTCGGTTACTGTCATCCAGATAGTAATAATTGCCCCCACGCGCAATTTTTCTGGCATACGCATCTTCATATGTAAAATCCTGTGGTACATGTAGCGCTTCCACATCCGGCACAATTATCTGTGAAATCAATACCTCTTCACTATCAGGATCAATTTCTGTCTCATTTATTGCAGCCGCTTTTTCTTCTGTCTCATTTGCCTCCGTCCCGCTTTCTTCCGGCAAATCAATTTTAACCGTCGAATCCGGCAATCCTGTAACTATGTTGTCTGGATTTTCCACATATGATTTTTCCGAATTTTCTCCTGTGCATGATGTTAGAAATGTCATTCCAATAACTAATAATACTGTGCTTATTTTTTCATCATCATTCTCCTTATATCATATAATATCACTATCTAATCATCGTGTCATTATAATTCAACTACAACGCCCTCCAATCAATAGTAACTGACACACAAAAAAACAGCTGAGAGTTGAGTTCTCCCAGCCATTTTACATCAAGAAATTATATATTTATCTCAATAAATTGATCTGTTCCCCGGCATGGATCCTGTTGTTATGTAATCGACATAGAAAACATCACCCGGATTTAATTCTGTAAAGACATTTTCTCCAGGTTGCTTCGCTTTCCTACAAGCCATTCTGGTATAATGATCTCCGCCCGTTGTTGCATCCTTGATTTTTAGCTGTGTTCCAGCAGGTAGTGCTTTCGGCTGTTGTGTTTTCTTAATATACCAATTCATTGCTTTAGATAATGTATGTGTATAATATCCTTCGCTATCTGGCGAATTTACCAACAACGTGCTACCATTACTTTTTCGCTCTACATACTTTATCTTAATTGGTTTTTCATTTCCGAATACACCTACGTCTACTACACCGGATGCGTTTCTAAACACTACAAAATCATTATCCCATTCACCTGCCGGGTGTATGCCAAAGCATTCATTCATATAAATTGCTCCTATCTGAATGTTGGTAACCTGGTGTGTATCTTCTGTATATTTATATACCGGTACTGCATTAGTTGACTTGCTTATATATGCTGTTCCATTATCCATATTTTTTCTCCTTTTGTTTATTTCTTGATGCATTTTATATAGAGTTCTTTCTTTGTCGTATGTAAACATGTTTAATTGATTTTAAGTTGCTTTTATTTAATGTATGATATATAATCTAATAAACTATTTTTGATTAAATTTTTGATATATCATTATTTTTATTTACACCTTTCGATATTTGTTCTCCTTATAAGTGTAACAAAAAAAGTCCACAACAAGGAGGAAAAATATGAGTGGAGATACTTACATAACTTATGTTCAAAAATGGTTAAATAACACCTACGCAGATCACACCGGCTATACATGTATTGAAGAAGATGGTTTTGCCGGTAATGGCACCTGCATCGCACTAGTTAAGGCTCTACAAATTGAGCTCGGCTTGTCTGTAGATGGCGGTTTTGGGAACGGCACATGTAATGCCTATGACTTAAATCCTATCACGCCTTCCACAACAAACAAAAACCTGATTCGTATTCTTCAGGGTGGTTTTTATTGTAAGGGAATTGATTGTAATGGTTTTGATGGCGTATGGGGAGCAGGTGTCACTCGTGCTGTCTTGAATTTTAAGGAGATGTGCGGTCGCTATGACTCTACCAATTCCGTAGATTCAAAAATAATGAAAGCTTTACTAAATACAGATTCCTTTTTGCTTGCTTCAACCGGAAAATCTCAGATCCGTACAGTCCAGCAGTTCCTAAATGCTACTTATGCAGACTTGTTCTTTAAATCCTTGGGTCTCATCCCTTGTGATGGTGTTATGGGCAGAAGTACTGCAAAAGGTTTAGCATATGCCCTTCAGAAAGAAGAAAATCTTACTCCTGATGGTGTCGTCGGCACCCAGACACTGAACAATGCTCCTATTTTAAGCGTTGATACTTCAGCGGACAAAGGAATCTTTATTAAATTAGCAAAAATGCTTTTAACTTGCATGTATAAGGTAACCCCAAATTTAGATCCGATTTTTGACTTGGAATTCCAAAATCTGATTATTGATTTTCAAGAATTTATGTGTTTAGATCAGCAGAGCGATTACGTTGCTGGCACAATCGGTCGAAAAACCTGGGCTGCTCTCTTATTAAGCAAAGGCGACATGAATCGTTCTCCAAATGCATTTGATTGTGCTACACGCCTCACGAACGATACCGCTTTTCGCATGCATGAAGTTGGAGGAAAATACGTTGGGCGATACCTTACCGGCACAAGCAAAAACCTTACTTCAGAAGAAATTAATATTATTACCAATGCCGGCTTAAATATTTTTCCTATTTTTCAAACAACAGCCAATACTGCTGCATATTTTACTTATGATAAAGGCTACTCAGATGCCGGTATCGCTATTGCAAATGCAACAGATCTGAAAATCCCATATCAGGAGCATATTTATTTTGCTGTAGATTGTGATTTATTAGATAAGCAGCTTGCCTCTACAGTAATACCCTATTTTCAAGGAATAAAAGATTACTTTTCCAAAGAAAAAACTTTGTATAAAATAGGTATCTATGCCTCCAGACATATCTGTTCTGTTATCTCAGAAAAAGGGCTTGCTACAAGCAGCTTTGTCGGCGATGCCTCTACTGGTTATAGTGGAAATATGGGTTATCCAATGCCAGAAAACTGGGCTTTTGATCAATATGTAACTGATGCTTCTCTGGTATGCAGTACAGGTACAATTAAAGTGGACAAGGATATTGCTTCCGGAAGAAATTTAGGTTTTAACAGACATACAAAATGTGGGCACGACAATTATCGGGATGTTTCACTGCATATGATGGAACTAGACTCAACAAAGAAAAACTATATTTGCAATACCTGCAATTACTCTGCAGTAGCTCCAACTACTCAGGATGCAGATATTCTAACAGACATTGACTATCTAAGACTAACTGCAGCAGGTTATTTTTTTGCCGAGTATCTAAATGCACCTGAGACAGACACAAGATGTTTGCAACCGGACATGATTATTAACAGCATTGACGCTATTCAAAGCATTCGCTTTAATTACATTAATCAATATGAATTTTCTAATAGCAACGGCTATTGCCTCTCAGAGTATACTGACTATTATGATAACACGCTTCCCTACTATGGATATGCCTCTATATTCTGTGTTGAGATCACTGACCTAAACTATTCAAAATATTCGGGTATGTTAGACGAGCTCTGTTCATCATTAAGTAGCGCCGTTTTAGGCTTCTTTGTCCCAGAAGCAAGTCTGCTTTTATCTGTAATCATGAGCGCAAAAGAACTTATTATAGATCGCAATGAGGTTCCGACTTTAGAACTTATATTAGAATCTCTTGTCAGCGCTACAAAAGAACCTGCATTAGACTTTTGGGTAAATCTATTGACTACAGGCGTAAACATGTCTGAAGCAGAAAGAAAAGCCGGATTAGCTACTGGTGATTTTCTTGTCGCTTTACACGTCAAAGGTGTTGAAACCATAGAGAAAGCCAGAGCTGTCTTTAATCATGACAAAAGCTTAAAATATCTCATTGTTTCTGACCGGATTATATATCCCGAATAATATATAAATATAAGGTGTGCATTCATTAACTGCTTGCACACCTTATAAAAAAAGGAGCTCATCTTATGACTTATATATGTACCAAGCAGACCTTACGATCCTACACTTTCCTGCTTAATCAGGCTCGGAGAGTCTATTCACCTACACATACGAAACGATTTGTTCCCAACCTTGCTCTCATTCTTTGTTTTGCTACGAACAGTGCAATATCTTTATCTAAAATTTTGAAGTTGTTTTATCTTAATCTCAATTCTAAAATCTGTTTTGCAATTACAATTACAATCACTATTTCACTCTGTCTTTTTATATATTTCATGTCTTACTTAAAACTACATAAGATATTTTCTGCTTTTTTTCAATTAGGTTCTGTCTACCAGATACTGGCAGACAACGAAAAAATAGTATTTTCAAAAGATAATGTCATGATCAATTCTGCTTCGCTTACAAACAGCACCAGTTACTATCAATCCAAACATGTCCTGATCATTTATCAGACCGGAACATCCTCCATCCGTGAATATATAGAAAAGTCCATATGGATCGATACGAGCAGTCTGCCCAAAGAACAGGTTCAGGCTTTACTTCATACCCTTGATCAATCCGCTCATAAAGAGCCTCTTTTTACTGTAAAAAAGTCAAAATACGAATACTGGTGTGCCGCTTCTGTTGCCATTTTATTCCTTGTTTCTTTTTTCGTATTAGATAAATCAACTGCAAAATACTTTTCCTTAGAAGTACCGACAGGTTATCACTATAACTATAATCCTCTTATTGATGGTTTATTGCAGGTAAATTCACCACAATTAACTGTTTCTTCTGAAAAAATTGAGGATGTCGTCCTTACCATATTTTCTATCGACCGTGTGAATATGGGAGATCTTGCTTTTACAAGCACTACAGATCTTAGCCATTTGGATTTACTATATGAAAGCGAACATACCCTTGTCTATCGGGCTGCTTTTATCATTACGCCAAACGAACAATCACATATGAGTTACTTGTTTTCAGGTTATTATGGTGATATATCGGATGATGGTAACTGTTATTACTGTTGTCTGATTGAATTAAGAAAATACGATAACAACACATACAGACTTGTTCAATGTGGTTCGTCAATTACAATTCACGACTAAGTAAAAAGCTAATCATTTGATTCAAAGGAGTTATCATATGACCTATACTTATACATTTACCAAGCAAACCTTACGATCCTATACTTTCCTGCTTAATCAGGCTCGAAGAGTCTATTCGCCCACCCATACGAAACGATTTATTCCAAATTTAGCCCTTATCTTTTGCTTTGCCCTATATAGTGCATCTTTTTTATACAAATCCACAAACCTCTTTTATATAGGGCTTGATACAAAAGAATGCCTGATGATTACTTCTGCATTCATCGTTTTCATCTGTCTTCTTATCTATGTGGCATCTTATTTCAAGCTGCATAAAATGCTCACCCAGCATTTTCGATTGGATACCCTCTATAAGATTCTTGTAGATGATGAAAAAATAACATTTTCAGAGGACGACAAAACACTTACCACCATTTTGTTTCAAAACACCGTAAATTACTATCAATCCAAACATGTCCTGATCATTTATCAGACTGGAATATCCTCTATCCGTGAATATATAGAAAAGTCTATATGGATCGATACGCGCAATCTGCCCAAAGAACAGGTTCAGGCTTTACTTCATACCCTTGATCAATCCGCTCATAAAGAGCCTCTTTTTGCTGTGAAAAAGTCAAAATACGAGTACTGGTGTGCAGCTTCTGTTGCAATTCTATTTTTTGCTACCTTTCTTATATTAAACAAAGCAACCGTAAGACAATTTTCTTTGGATATTCCCGACGGATATCACTATCTCTATAATCCTACTATTAGTGGGCAATTAGAAACCGGTTCTACTAGATCAACACGTCGTTCAGAAAAAGTCGAAAATGTTATTCATCGTATATTTTCTGCAGATCCATTATCCGTCTCTTCAGATATAGAACTCAGGTCTGCGGATTTATTATATGAAGGAAAACACAGCCTTGTATATCGCGTATTACTGGTCATTACTCCCGATAACTCTGCGCCAAATAGAGACATGTTTCATTCATTTTTTGGAGAAATTGCTGACGATGGTTACTGTTATGGATGTTTTCTGATTGAATTAAAAAAATGCGGTAACAACACATACCAGTTAGTTCAATGCGGATACTCCCTCACCATCCACGATTAGGCGCTTTTTACAGCCGCCTACAACTCACTTTTTTCAATAATCCCAACTAGGCGATCCACATAGAATAAAAAGCAATAATAACTGCCATCCATCATCTCGTTACAGTTATAGCGGATCTTCAACGGGTTATCCGTACTTGTTTCCATGTCATAGCTGCAAGTGATTCTGCTCTCAGTCTCTTCTCTGGTCATGCCAATCTCATATTGCAGATTTCGACTGCCACCCTCCCTATAATATATTTGATTCAATTTTCCATTTGTATCAAAGTACAATGTGTAACGATCGCCGTTTACTGCCAGCTCGTTCTTGGCTTTTTCCCCATAATCGTACTGAGCATATGGTATGCCTTCCCGCCTTAAAATATTTTTTACATCCGTTTCATTCATTCCCCATAACAGTTCTGTCATTCGTGATCGAATGTTTTCCTCCGAATACTCCCGCACTGCGATTGGAATAAAAGAATCTGCATAAATATGATCCGTTGCGTATTGTAAATCTCCACTGATCATACATTGTTTTTCTTTTGTACCAATGCCTTCTCCTGCCGCCAGCATGGTGCCATCCCACTGCTGTACAAAAATATTAAAATCATAAACAGTATCGTAACTCATCGAATCTGGAATCCTCTTTTCCGGACTGTTGAGCATAAGTTGTTCCACCCATACCATCTTCACATTTTCAAGTACCTGTTGCGGTTCTCTGATATAATCCTGTCCTGTTACCGGACATGCGCATTCTCCAAATATATTCAGTCCCCAAGTGTATAGTTCTCCATTTTGACCGATTGCTGCCCCGGTTGTATTACCGGTCACCACATAGATGCAGTTCTCCAATATTTTTCTGGGATTGCGATATAACATTTTTAACGGATTTTCCTCATCCTCTTCCGTTTCCCAATATAGTATATCTGCATTTTCATGCTGCATGGTGGCATAAGTACTCCGATACTGTCCCCACCACCATACACTGCCATCTTTCTGCAATGCTACAACTGATTCCTTCCCAGCTCTTGCATATGCAACATCTTCCATTAACAATACCGGTTCTGTAATTATCTCCCCATCAGGAAAGCGGTCATTATCATCTTCCTGTGTATCCAGCAATCCACAGATATTTTCACCCATACCATACAGGCTGCCATCCGCTGTAAGGAAAATACAAAAATAACCGTTAGAAGAGGCATCCACACTGATTACTTCGTCTGCAATCCGGTACGCACCCATGGTGTCCTTTTCTGCATCATTTCCAAGTTGCCCGTATTCGTTATTACCATATCCCCACAATACCTTATTATTGTCAATATAATAGCGGTTGCTACCATTTACACGATTCGTAATATAATAATCTTCTATTCTAAAAGTATCTTTCAGTTCGATCGCTTCTATAGTATTCGTATAAAAGACATCAATAGGCTCTGCTTCCTGTTCCTGTCCAATTTTCACTTCATTATCACGTTTATAATTGTCAACTAATGAAATTCTCCAAATACAAAATGCCAGTATAAATATTAGAGCTATACCTAATATTTCTCTATACTTCACTCGTAACCCCCCTATCCTTTTATCGTTTATTTTATTAGTTTATTTTATCATTTATACATATACGCTTCAATGTATAGTTTACATTTTATAGTATATATTCTCTTTACTATTTAGATTTGCAAATCCAAAAAAACAAATATAAGGAGAATAATCAATGGGATATCATGCAATTAACGAAGGGTCTACTATTCCCGTATACAGTCAGTCTATCTGTGATGAATCTACTCGTCATGGAACACTCTATAATGGAGAAGTATTTACTTACATTGGTCGACACAATGGATACCAAAATGTTTTTGAAATTCGTTTTAGAAGCAGTAACGGACTTTATGTAACCGGTTTTATACTTGACACAGCACAGTTTGGTAATCTTGCTTACTCTGGTGTAAAAATAACTGATTCAACACTTGGAACATGTTATCGTTTTAAGTTACGTTCTGCGTTAGATGTCGTTATGCCGAATGGCACAAAAAAACTGACATTAAGAACTGGTAGTTATGTATATACCACCTCCGCTACTTGTGGTGAAAGTAATAAATCCAATATGTATATTATCGGTTACAAAGAAGTGGGTAAGCTGGTAACTTCCTTCAATGGTTTTGTAACATTGGATTATACAGGTGGCTCTATGTTTTCATCGAATTTCTGTATAAAAGAGGGAACTTGATTTATAAACGCTAAAGAAACCAAGTAAAAAAGGAAGAGTCCACATACCCATCGTACATGGACTCTTCCTTATTCTTTACTTTTTCTCTATTTTCTTATATTCCCAGAAGCTGGCGTTTCTTTGCTGCGTATTCTTCTTCTGTGATCGCGCCGGCATCTAACAATGCTTTGTACTTCTGGATCTCATCTGCGGCGCTTCCGCCTGCAGGGACACCCATTCCCGCATTCATGTTACCGCCTACGGTTCTTTCACCCGCTCCCGGACTGATGATCTGCATCAGATTTGTTGCAAATTTGTGAAGCTCATCCGTTTTTGATTTGTACTCACGCAGATAGGAATCAATACTGGGATCACTGGTACTAAAATCAGGTGCGCCGACTTTCTTGCGATATTCCTTCCAATACGGATGCTCAAAGGTGAACTCTATGTAGAAATAGCGGAAAGGGAGCGGTGCATCGAAGCTCGGTGCCGAATGATAGGTAGGATGATAATCCTTATCATTCTGATGGTTCATTTTCTCCATGCGCTCAAGCATCTCATATTCTTTCTGCTGGATCGCAAACTGTGCGATCTGCGGTGCCAGTGCATTGATCTTCTCGGGAACCTCACTTTTATGGCAGATCAATTCGCCATTTCCGCTCTCGTACAGAGGTTCATTATCCTCAAGGATCTGGAAGGATTTCAGGTTCTCTGCACTCATAACGATTGCATTTTTATCACTGCCGTTTAAGCGAAAGAGTCTGTTCGGTACATCCAATAAGATACTTCCGTCAAAGAACCCAAAGTTATAATTATAGGTTTCCGTAAAAGTATCCCGGAGTTCCTGATTTCCTTCATAAAAATTCATGTACTCTCTGAACTCATCCAGAGACATCTGATTCAGTGCTCCATCCGGCAGATATATTTTTCCTGCACATTCTTTACATAACGGCGTGTCCTCAACCTTTGTACTAAGCAGACGCGGTGTCGGATTGCCGCATATCGGACAAAGCTTTTTGTTATTACTGAATAATCCCATATTCTTTCCTCTCTTTCCTGTTCTTACTCTGCATCCAATCCCGCAAAGGTACCTGCCTGTGCATGGATGATCGCATAGATTCCGCTTGTTTTATCCGTATGGATCATAATGGTTGCTAATTCCTCATCCACATCATGATATACAGACATCTTGCCATCCTCGTATACCAATACGGCAAAGTCAGCACCCGTTTTTGCTGTTTCTAACAGCTCATCCTGTAAGCCGATCACGATATCCACCGGAACCTTGCTCTCCTTGACAATGCCAAGCAGTCTGTAGGTGTCCTTCTCACGGATCTCAGTCTGCAACTCAAAAATGTCACTGACTGTGATCTGTGTTGCAAGATTTTCCGAAAGTGCCGCTGCATAAGCATCAAACAGTTGTCTCATGAGGGGGCCGCACTGGCTGGTATAGCTGTACATATGTGCATATGCTGCTCCGGTTATGCCAAGTGCCTGGTTCCATTCACTCTCCGGCATAGTCGTCATGACTGCTGCAATTCCCATGTTCTTGGCGCCTGCAATAAAATGTGCCGGTACCGTGGAACGAATCTCACTGCCATCGGCAACCGTTACTCTCGGAAGATAGTTGTCCGGATTCTGGTCACTCTTCTTCCACGCCTCGATCCGAAGCTGTTCTAACTGCTCTGCAGTAAGACCTGTCTGGCTCTGATTTTCATTGTCACCGGAATCAGAACCCATGTCGGTACTAAAGTTCAGTTTCGTATGCGCCCCATCATTTTCCACGCTTACCAGTTTCGCACTCGACATAATCTCATAGAAATGTCCGCCTCCAATTCCATAAAAACTAAGTTCCTCGCCATCCAGACAGACAGCATAACCCGCTATTTCACTATTATCAAAATAGATAGCAGTAAAAGCGTAAATCACATCGCCAACCTTCAGATCTCTGCCATATACAACCGGCTCTAACCTTATATGATAGTCCCACTCATAATTTCCTGTGGTCCTATCATCTTTATAATAATATGTTACAAGCATATCCAGATCAAAAATACCATAATAATAATCATCACACTCTACCCACTCAAAATTATATTTTTCAGGCGTGATAAAATTAATATTTTCAGTATACTTGCCACGGATCTGCGTCCCGGCTTTAATAATGTCTCCTTCGGCGATCGCAGTTACGTCTACTGCATGTGAATACTCCGTTGCGTTGGTATCCATTACGCCTCCCTGCAGGAATGCCATAACAAATACCAGCATCATTGCAAAGATCCGATACAGTTTTTTCCCTGTTCTTACCGTCATGCGCTTTCATTCATCCTTTCCATGTGATATTTTATTCGTTTTCGTCAAAATAAATATAATCCCTTTTATGAAATCCCAGTATCCCAGCAAGCAACTCATTCGGAAACTTTCCGACCGCTCTGTTTAACTTCGTTACTGAGTCATTGTAGATCAGACTGCCAGTATACAGCATCTTCCGATAACTGTCTACAACCTCAAGGCACTGTATGCACCCTGCATCTTCCTGCAGCTCTGTCTGCTTATCCGCTATTGCAGCAAAGCAACCAAGCACCTGCGATATGATGTTCTCCTGCTCCGTTACTTCTTCCGGTAAAGATCCGGCATCGATATTCCATTTTCGGTTATCAATCATGTCAAGCATTACCTGCGACTCGATCGGTGCATGGCTTTCCGTCAATTTCGGAAGCGTTTTCAATGTTTCAAAGATTGAAGTAAGCTGTACTCCCATCTGTACCATCGCATGATTGACATTTTCATTCATTTCCGTAAGTCTGCGCCGTACTGTGATCAGCCAGACCGCAATTAAACACGCAAGAAGCATGATGATAATTACAATTTCCATAATAATCCCCTGTCACACGATGCATTATGGTATTCTGCATTTACTGTTGCACAAGATAAAGTCCGTTTGCACCTGTATCATCGGACATTGCAATCATGATCTGGGTTCCGCTCAAATCAGCAAAGATGCAAATATAAGGCACCTCTGTTCCGTTGTTATCAAGCACCATGCTTACGGTACCATCATCCAGATATTCATAAGTACCTAGTAAGGAAGCACCACCCTGATTCATCACAACCCCGCCATCTGCATCAAAAACAAATTCCAGAATACCGCCACAAGCCTTCAGAGATTCCTCTGTCTTCTCCTGTGACATTTCAACACCGTGCAGGCATCCACCTGTAAAGCTCCATGTAGTATCACTCAGATCAGGAACATCATTCTCTGCCAGATCCCACAGATTCAATCCGCCCTCGGCATCAGTACTGCCATCATCCGTTGCATCAACTGTACCCTCAACAGCACTGTCCGTACTTCCGTCGGTTTCTTCGTCTCCACATGCTGCCAATGAGAATACCATCATCATTACAAGCATCATTGCCAATAACTTTTTCATCTCTTATTCTCTCCTTTACCTTTACAGCTTAACCGCTGTATATGGATATTGTACCTTGGCAGAGACTATGAGGGGGCCCCTATGTACGAATCGACCGAAATCTGTTTCAAAACAACTTTCCCCTTCTACATGGAAATTCGCAATACAAATTGTTCGTTTTTCTGTGTAAATGTATAGATGCCATCATACTTCTGCACAATCGCGCAGATACTGCGTACACCGATCCCATGTCCCGGTATATTCGTAACCGGGACACCGTTTTCAAAATCCACCTTCCCTTCACAGGAATTCATGATCTGTAAAAAGAATCTTCCATCCTTTTCATAGACGATGACCTCTATTGCCGCTTTTATTTTCTTGCATTTCTCACACGCATGCAGCGCATTTTCCAATGCATTTGACAGCAACACACACAGATCACTCTCCGATATATGGATCTCCTGCGGGATCTGTGCTTTGATTCCGATTGAAACATGCTGTTCCTTCGCACGTCCGGTAAATGCAGAAAAAATCAGATTTGCAGCTTCATTTTCACAAAACAGAATTACCTTATCCGCCTCTATCTCTGAACAGATCTCCTTAATATAATTCTGCGCCTGATCCTCCTTGTCATTTTCAATGCAAGCAGCAATGTACTGCATGTGATGCCGCAGATCATGTCTGTATGCTGCCGCCCTGTCCTGTGACTTACGAAGCGCCTCAATCTCACGAACCGCCTGATTCACCTGTATATTCAGGCTTTGCTGTGTCTGTTCCATATTGCTGAGCACCTGTTTTTCTCTTGAAGTCCGAAGCACAAAGATCAGATATGCAATGCAGCACACAAATGGCATGAACTCTACTGCTGCCGGACTGCCGTTGGATAACAGATTGGTATAAATCCTGGTCAGATAATCAAATCCATAACCCAGAGCCGGAATCACACCAAAATAACACTGGACAAAAATAGGTTCCCGCGATACGGACCGTATTGCCGGCGATATATAACGTATGATCAGTATTAACAATGGTATGGTAACGATCAGCTCCATTGTATTCTGCACCACTGTGCCACCGGATACCAGTGCCACTGCCAATAATGCAACCCACCTTCTTAACTGACAACACAGATATGCCGTTAAGACCGAAACCACCGGCCAGAGGATCTGCTTTTTTAACAGACACAATATGACAGCAAGCGGTAAATGTGTGATTAACGGATACAGATAGGGGATCGCCCCCGGATCCACCCATAGATATACGCCGCCCTGAAGCAGCAATATGGCTGCCATGCTTCCCACCATGGCAAGACGTTTTTGTTTGTTCCAATGAATATCGCAAAAAGAAGCAGATAATAGCATTCCGAAGATTCCGACCATTGCACCGTTCAATATATATAGCACAGTTCCAATGTATTGATCCATCATGACATAAATACCTGCTTTCTGTTAAATGCGTATTCCAGATACTGTGCTTTGATCTCCGAATACTTTCCATGCGGAATAGGTATCTCGGACTGATCCGCCATTGTGATCGCTTTATAAGAGATATTTCTGATATATTCCATATTGATGAGATAAGATCTGTGCGGTCTTATAAAGGCGTCATACCCGGATAATCTGTTCCATAATTCATCCATACTGCCGCTGCTCTCCACTACACGATTGTCACGCATATGGAACACCAGTGTTCTCCTGAGCACCTCACAATAGGTAAGCCTGTCCAGATCGATCCTGGTGATCCCGTTTTTACACCGGAGAATCAGGGCGTATTGCTGCTCCTTCTCACATTCTGCGGTTACGGAATCCATCAATCTGAAGAAGCTTTCCTCCCAGATCGGCTTCATCTGATAAAAATACGCATTCACCATATACGACTGTACCGCATATTCTGCAGAAGATGTCAGAAAAATGATCTTCATATTCTCATCATATTTCCTGATCTCTTTTGCCGTACTGATCCCATTTTCTCCAGGCATAATCACATCCAGAAAAAGGATATCAAAACGTACTCCCTTCTCGATTTCCGCTAACAGTTCAAGTGGGCTGTGAAATGGCACATATTCCATATCCGTATTTCGTTCCACGCGGTATTTATCGATCAGAATATTCAATTCATTTAGTACCGATACATCATCATCGCAAAATGCAACTCTTATCATATCTTTTGTTCTTCCTATTCTTTGGCGATGTTTTCCGCTCTCTGTTCTCTTATTGTTTCCGCAAATGCTTTTATATTTTCTTTTAAAATGCCGGTCTCCGGAAGTCTGCGTTCCCTGGCCTGGTTGGCAAGCATCTTCATAATAAAACGATCCATTCCCTTAAATCTCTTATAATCCGTATATCCACCAAAGGAAGTTGCACAGATGGATGTTTCCAATAATTCCTTCCCAAAGTTCTGTATCAGAACCGTTTCCACCTGTGTGGGATTTCCATTACAGATAAAAAATGCATGTTCTTTTGCAGCAAGTATTTCATGATATTTTGCAATCCATTTTTTTAATTTTTTATGTACCATTCCCATCCGTACACCTGCGCCGCACAGAATCAGATCATATTCTGTCGGATCCGGTTGTTCTTTCGTCAGATCTGCATAATCCGCTCTTGGAAAATATTCTTTCAGGAGTTTTGCGCATTCTCTTGTTGTTCCGGTTTTGCTCGCATATACCACAAGCGTCTTTTTCATTATTCTTCCTCCACCAGTGCTGCTGCACCCAGAATTCCGGTCAGATCGCCCAATGTTGCAATCTCAACTTCCGGCAACCAGCCCTTTTCTTTTGCAAAACTGTTTTGTGCAATATAATTCTGCAAAGGCTCTGTCAGATTTTTCCCCTGATTACAGACTCCACCGCTTAACAGCACTTTATCCGGTCTGAATATATTCACAATATTTGTAATACCCTCACCAAGATAATGCAGGTATTGCTTCACGACCTTTCTTGCAGTCTCATCCCCAGTCTGCATTGCGTCAAACACAGTCTTTCCGTTAACAAGATTCAGGTCACCGCCGCATAGTCTCCAGATCATGGATTTCTCATTTTCCATTGCAGCACGCTTTGTATCACGGATTAAAGCAGTTGCCGATGCATATGCCTCAAAGCAGCCCTTTCTGCCGCAGGTGCACTGTTCACCACCTGCAATCAGTGTTGTATGTCCAAGTTCTGCGCCACCGGCATGTCCTCCCTCAAAGATCCTGCCGTTCACAACAACACCACCACCAACGCCTGTTCCGAGCGTGATCATGACACAGTTTTTTGCATTCCTGGCCGCCCCTGCCTTTACCTCTCCGAGTGCCGCACAATTCGCATCGTTGGAAATATGAATCACAAATCCCAGCTTTTTCTCAAGATAGGCGCCGATCGCAACATTCTCCCAGCCAAAATTGTTTGAATATACCACTATCTTATGTACTGCATCGATCATCCCCGGACTGCCGATACCGACTCCAAGGACATCCTCCTTCTCTATCTTTTCATCCAAAAGAAGCATCTCCACAAGTCCGGCCATATCGTCCATAATTGCTTCCGGAGATCTTCCTGTCAGAGTCGGAACACTTGCCTCTCTGATAATCTTATATGCTTCATTCACAATTCCTGCTTTAATATTTGTTCCACCAAGATCAATCCCGACTCTGTATTTCATAGGTATCATATCCTCTTTCATTCGTATAATTTATAGTTCATGACGGCTCTTCGGTCTGACAGGTTCTCTGTCACACTTAAGCACATAATAAGCACTGCCTGAAGTATATCCATATTTGGGTTTTCCTTCATTCAGGTACTTTTTAAATCCTGTTTTTAGAAGAAAACGTTCTGTTTCAGAACCGAAGTCCTCTTTTTCCAGCACCTGGACCAGTTTTTTTGTGGACGGATATTGCTCCAAAAACATTTTATGTAATTCCTGGATATACTCTGTCGGCTTCTGAAACAGCGTCAGCAGGCTGATCTCTATTTCCGGTTTTTGGAGCAGGCTCCCGGACCTTTCATAATACTGCATGATCCCTACACACTCTTTTTTCTCATTCAGCAGTTTCTGTGCGATCACACCGCCATCGTGTGTCTCCTTTTCTATCCGTACGATCATATTCCAGTTCTCATGCTCCGGACACTTCTCCCTTACGATCTCCTCCAGTTCCGAAACCTCACAGATATCTTTGATGCTCAGCATATATTTCCCCCTTTTATCCCTTTCTCCTGATTCCTCCATACTGCTTACCTGTTATTGTAACATTGAACCCATGATATCTCAACAAAATTTCGTGCTGATTTCCGAGACAATTTCCACCTGATCTTATGGACAGTCTCCTCTGTTCATTGTAAAATATGGAATAGATACTATCCAACCGGAGGTGCCCATGATCACTGTCAGCTTATGTATGATCGTAAAAAATGAAGAAGCCGTTTTAGCACGCTGTTTAGACAGCCTGCGCGGGTTAATGGATGAGCTGATCATTGTAGATACCGGTTCTTCTGACCGGACAATAGAGATTGCCGGAAACTATACCGACCGGCTCTATTCCTATTCCTGGGATGATGATTTTTCACATGCAAGAAATTATGCGCTCTCGCTTGCCACCTGCGATTATATCTATTGTGCGGATGCGGATGAGGTATTGGATGAAGAAAACAGAACCCGTTTTCTTCAGTTGAAGCAGACGCTGCTTCCTGAAATCGAGATCGTACAGATGTTATATTCCGGACAATATGACTCCAATACCGTCTATAATTTTAATGAAGAATACCGTCCAAAGTTGTTTAAGCGTCTCAGAAGCTTTTATTTTCAGGATCCCATTCATGAAACACTCCGTTTGGATCCAATCGTCTATGACAGTGATATCCGCATCTTCCACAAGCCGCATGGTCTGCATACGGAACGTGATATCTGTATTTTCAAGAAAAATTATCTGCCCAGGGAAGCTCCTGTTCTTCCGCTTCGCCTTATCAAAATGTATGCCAAAGAGCTCTTTATCTCCGGTACGGATGACCAATTTGTAAGCTCCATACCCGTTTTTTTAAGAGCAGTTGAAACCGATACTTGCTCTAAAGAAGCTCTGCTTTATGCATCCTGTGTACTGGCACGGGCTTACCGTCTGTCCGGTGATATTACAAACTTTTTTAAATATGCCATGAAAGCCACCCTTTCCGACAGCTGCAGTGAGATCTGTATGGAACTTGGCACCTATTATGAATCTCTCGGTGACCTAAACGAAGCACATATCTGGTATTATAATGCCGCATACGAGACCGCACCAATCTGTAATATTCATCTCGGCGGCGATACTGCCCTGTATGCACTTGCACATATTATGGAACTGGCAGGACTTTCGGAGCAGGCACAGCATTACCGTATGGAAGCAAAAAAAGGCTGATCTTTCAGCCTTTTTTCATACCACTCAGATAGTCCTGTCATCCGGTCTGAGTTTATATTCTTCACCTCTTTTTGCGTTGTTCTTCAACACCATTCCACAATCATTCAACAGACATTCCTGAATGCAGAACTTTTCCTCGATTGCTTTCCCGTAGATCGGACATAGAACTTCATCCGGCTTGTGTTTTCTACTCATTTTTCGCTTCGTCCCTTCCCCTGTTATAATTCCATCAGCTGTTGTATCTGAGCTTTCCCCACAGTATGCTCTGTTTCTTCATCATAACAGCTTGTCCGGAAAGGCGCAAGCGGTATCCCGCTTTTCTTTCCAAATACATTGACCACCATATAGTTTGTCCATGCGTATCTCACAAAACGCGGTTTCACCACATCTTCATTGTATATATATAGTTTTTCTTCTCCGACAGCACATTTTGCAGGTACAAATTTCTTATCCTCCCCTGCAATTTCAAATCCTCTCACTTTCTCATCCGGCATATCCGGTGTGTCCATATCCTCCGGTTCATGAATACAGAATCCTCCCCCGGCATAGTCAAAGGAAAGCTCGATTCCGGCAGCCTGTTTCTCACAATATGCCGGTGCAATTTCACAGATCCGGTAATCTCTATAGATCGGACCAAAGGCATCCTTCTCTGCAATCATATGGTATACCTGACATAATGCCTGTAATTCAAGCCTTTCTCCAACCGGCAGTTTTTTCCTTGGATGGATCTCATGAAACTGGGAATATTCTGTGATCACTGCAATGCCGGTATTTTTTACCGTACGATAGACATTCATCTGTGCCTCTCGGATGATCGGCCAGTTTTTAAAATCCGGATCCTGCTGATAGCGGTGCATCGGAAGCTGTACAAACAGGAACGGAAGCTGCGTATCATTCCAGTATTCCCGCCATTTACGGATCATCTTCGTGAATAACTTTTCATACATCCGCGGCTTATGATCATCACTTTCTCCCTGATACCAGAGCACACCCTGTATCGTATATGGGCAGATCCGCATCAGCATACATTCATATAATCCTGATGGCCGAAACGGATTCTTACAGCACATCGGCCCGGGCCACTGACACACGCCGCAGCGCCTCTGTACCTCATCCCACGGCAGCATCGGATCAATCTTAGCACATTCTTCCGCTCTCTTGCTCCATGCTGCATGATATTCCTCATAGGCATCATATTCTGCGATCTGCTGTTCTACCGATTTGCCCCTGATTGCTTCCTCATATTCATCCACATAGCTTCTAAGCCCGGCATCCTCTGTCAGACTCTCACGATCCATCCACGCACTGGCACTGGTGCCGCCCCAGTTACATCCGATCACACCAACCGTAACGCCCAGATCTGCCGCCAGTTTTCTGGCAAAAAAATATCCGACTGCGGACCAGTATTTCGTTCCCTCATCCCCAAAACATTCCCAGCCGGACTTTTCCTCTGCTTCATAAAAATGTTCATCCATATATGCATTCTTCTGGGTATAATAAAAACGGACATTCGGATTATGATCCTGCTCCATTGCCTCCTTGCCAAGTTCTGCATTCTGAAGCTCATACTCCATGTTGGACTGCCCTCCGGCAAGCCACACTTCCCCGATCATAATATCAGAAAAGCAGATCTCTTCCTTCCCATCTGAGATTACCATCTCGTAAGGTCCTCCCGCTGGAAGCGGCATCAATAAGACCCGGAACTTCCCATCTGCTGCCGCAGCGTCATCTTTCCGGACACCATCCGGTCCGCTTAAACAGACAGAAACACGTTTTCCAGCTGCTGCTTCTCCGAATATACAAATCTGTTTTTCCCGCTGCAGCACCATATGATCACTGAATACAGCTGCCGCTTTTAATCCATTTTTCATTTTGCAAACTCTCTCCTTACAACATCCATGGCGGGTTTTCCGTATATATCATAACCCCCCATGTTCATCGCTCTGTCCTCCGGATACAATCTGTCCGTCCATGCCCAGATTACAACGCCATCCACCCAGTCACGTTTTTCAATGGCAGCAAACATCTTCTGATACCATTCTGCCTGTTCTTCCGGCCTGATCTGTGCCTGAATGCTCCAGTCATTTGGCACTTTGGAAGATCCCTCCACCGACATGCAGCCAACCTCCGCAAAAAAGAAAGGTTTCTGGAACTTTTTTACTACCGCCCCGATCCTGTCAAGTTCCTTCTCCCAGTCATTGATCGGATAATATCCACTGGAAGAGATCACATCCACGCAGTCCCACCACGCAACACGATCCTCCTGGTACTTATCTGTATTATACGAGATCACTCCGTCATAAACCTCTCGGATCCTTGCGATCAGCATACGCCACTCGGTCTCCCTACGCTCGGACATCACCATTTCACAGCCGGGCAGGAACATCTCACACCCCGTCCGCTGCGCAATCTCAGCATAATGCAATTGAAACTCGGTATAGGATGCAAACCAGTTTTTCCATTTTGGTTCACACGGTACATCAATATCAAAGAAGTTAATATGTGCACGCCATGTCCCATTCTTACAATTTACGGTTGGCTTCAAGGCAACACTTACGCCCTTTTTATGTGCATACTCGATCATCTGAATCAGTTCGTCATCATCACAGGTGCACATGGAAGTCCTGTCGATCTGCTCGCTCTGAGGCGTATCCTGTACTCCGTTTGGAACCAACATCACATAATTCATTCCCGTTTTTTCAAGCATCAGATCGAAACTTCTATAAGTCTCTTCTTCTGAAAAAACGCCCTTTCCGCAAAATGGTGCAAACGTGATACCCTTGATCTTCATAGTTTTCCTCCATTACTCCCGGCGGCAGCCATACCCTGCCATGCTCTTATCGTATCCCTATCATAACAAACAGATACCTATCCCGCTATCATCAAACAATCTATAAATTGTATAAATCACTTCATTCTTCCAATATGTTAAAAAGCATTTCTGACTGCCCGCACTGTGATCTGACTGTCAAAAATGCTTTTTGCTTTTAGCTGTTATTTTACAACAATATTCACGATCCTGCCCGGTACATAGATCTCTTTTTCAATATTTCCGGACAGCTTATCGCCCAAGGCTTCTTTTGCCTTTGCAATGACTTCATCTTTCGGATCTTCCTTACCGATCTCCAGGGTTACTTTTGTTTTTCCATTGATCTGTACGGCAATCTCCACTGTAGCTTCTTCCGTTTTTGCTTCCTCATATTCCGGCCAGGTTGCCTGATACAGTCTGCCACCGTAATTCTTGCTTTCCCAGAGTTCTTCCGTGATGTGAGGTGCCACCGGATTCAGCATGATCAGCAGCGTCTTAAACTCATCCTCTGTAACAGATCCTTTTTTATAGAATTCATTAATCAGAGACATCATCGCAGCAATAGCGGTATTGTATTTCAGTGTCTCAAAATCAGAACTTACCTTCTTGATTGTCTGATGCATCTTGGTCTCCAGTTCCCCAGAAAAACCTTTTTCATCCGTAACCAGATCCTGCAGCTTCCATACACGCTCTAAGAACCTGCGGCAGCCCTTAACGCCATCCTCTGACCAGCACGCGCTCAATTCAAATGCACCGATAAACATTTCATACGTACGCAGGGTATCTGCACCGTAATCACGTACGATATCATCCGGATTTACTACGTTGCCACGGGACTTACTCATTTTCTCACCGTTTTCACCAAGGATCATTCCATGGGAAGTACGTTTCTTATACGGCTCCTTGCAGGATACAACTCCCTGATCATATAAGAATCTGTGCCAGAATCTGGAATATAACAAATGTAACGTAGTGTGTTCCATTCCACCGTTATACCAGTCAACCGGAAGCCAGTAATCCATTGCTTCCTTACTTGCCAGTGCCTCATTATTCTTGGGATCCGTATAGCGGATGAAGTACCAGGAAGAGCCGGCCCACTGAGGCATGGTATCGGTCTCACGTTTTGCAGGGCCGCCACAGCAAGGGCAGGTGGTATTCACCCATTCTGTCATGGTTGCAAGCGGTGACTCCCCATTATCCGTCGGCATATAGCTGTCCACTTCCGGAAGTAACAGAGGCAGATCCTTTTCATCCAAAGGAACGTAGCCACATTTTTCACATTTTACAATAGGAATGGGTTCCCCCCAGTAACGCTGACGTGAGAATACCCAGTCACGCAGTTTGTAATTTACCTTTTCATTGCCAATGCCCTTTTCTTCAAGGAATTCGATCATTTTCTTCTTGGCATCCGCAACTTCAAGTCCATTTAAGAAATCGGAATTTACCAGTTTTCCGGTTGCAACATCCGTAAATACTTCTTCCTGAACATTCTTTCCGCCTGCAACGACTTCAATAATCGGCAAGCCAAATTTTTTAGCAAAATCCCAGTCTCTTTCATCATGGGCAGGAACCGCCATAATCGCACCGGTTCCGTAGCTCATCAGTACATAATCCGAAATCCAGATAGGGATCTCCTTGCCGTTTACCGGATTGACTGCTGTTAATCCCTGAATCTCAACACCGGTTTTTTCCTTGGCAAGCTCAGCACGTTCAAAATCGGACTTTCTTGCCGCTGCCTCACGGTATGCCTGAATCTCATCCCAGTTTCCAAGTTCATCCTTATATTTATCAATAATTGGATGTTCCGGAGAAACTACCATATAGGTAACACCGAATAAAGTATCACATCTTGTGGTATAGATTCTTAACTTGTCTTCCTTTCCCTTAATAGAGAAATCTACTTCCGCACCTGTAGATTTTCCGATCCAGTTTCTCTGGGAAACCTTTACTCGTTCAATATAATCTACTTCATTCAGGCCTTCCAGCAATTTATCTGCATATTCTGTGATCTTTAACATCCACTGGCTCTGAGCTTTCCGGATGACCGGCGCACCGCAGCGCTCACAGACACCGTTCACAACCTCTTCGTTTGCCAGCCCGACCTTACAGGAGGTACACCAGTTGATCGGCATCTCTGTCTTATATGCAAGACCTGCCTTAAATAATTTTAAGAAGATCCACTGAGTCCAGTGATAATAGTTGGGATCCGTGGTGTTGATCTCGCGGTTCCAGTCGAAAGAATAACCGATGGAATGAAGCTGTTCTTTGAATCTCGCTACATTATTTTTGGTAACGATCTTTGGGTGAATATGATTCTTGATCGCAAAGTTTTCGGTCGGAAGACCGAATGCATCCCAGCCCATCGGAAATAAAACATTGTAACCCTGCATTCTTCTCTTACGGGATACGATATCCATTGCAGTGTATGGTCTCGGATGTCCGACATGAAGTCCCTGTCCTGAAGGATACGGGAACTCAACCAGTGCATAATATTTCGGCTTGCTATAATCTTCACTTGCCGCAAATGCCTGTTCATCATCCCATACTTTCTGCCATTTTTTCTCAATCACTTTATGATTGTATAATTCTGCCATTTTATTACCTCCGCTCCGCTCTTATAACAATCTGCGGATTTTATCTGCACAAACAACAATATTTTACTATAATCATCAGATTTGTCAACCGAAAGCACGGTATCCGGAATCCCTGATTATACATTAAAATCCAGCTTCTGATAGAAATCCAGTCCATCAAAGGTTGCAAAATAATCCTTTGGTGTTTCCGCACGGCGGATCAGTTGCACAGATCCGTCCTCCTTAAGTAAAAGCTCTGCAGATTTCAATTTCCCGTTATAATTATATCCCATGGAATAGCCGTGTGCTCCGGTATCATGAATCACAATATAGTCTCCCATATCGATCTTCGGAAGCATTCTGTCTATTGCAAATTTATCATTGTTTTCACAAAGTGATCCGGTAACGTCATATTTATGATCACAGGGCGCATCTTCCTTCCCCAGTACCGTAATATGATGATATGCACCGTACATAGCCGGTCTCATCAGGTTGACAGCACACGCGTCCACACCGATATATTCTTTATGCGTATGTTTCTCATGGATTGCTGTTGTTACCAGTTCTCCGTAAGGTCCCATCATAAACCGTCCCATCTCGGTATAGATTGCAACATCTCCCATGCCTGCCGGTACCATGACTTCTTCAAATACCTTTCTTACGCCTTCGCCGATCGCTCGGATGTCATTCGGCTCCTGATCCGGTCTGTACGGAATACCGACACCGCCGGAAAGGTTAATGAATTTAATATCTGCTCCTGTCTCTTTCTCCAGCTTGACAGCCTCTTCAAACAGGATCTTTGCTAACATCGGATAATATTCATTCGTAACGGTATTGCTTGCCAGAAATGCGTGGATTCCAAAATTCTTCACACCCTTGCTCTTCAGGATCCGGAAGCCTTCATACATCTGTTCCGTGGTAAAGCCGTATTTCGCATCCCCCGGATTATCCATGATTCCGTTGCTCATCTTGAACAGACCGCCCGGATTATAACGGCAGCTTATTGTTTCGGGCAGCTTACCGATGGCATTTTCCAGAAATTCAATATGCGTAATATCATCCAGATTGATTGTTGCTCCAATCTTGGCCGCATACCGGTATTCCTTTGCGGGCGTGTCATTCGATGAAAACATGATATCCTCTCCTGCAGCGCCCATTGCCTTACTGAGCATCAGCTCTGTCAGGGAAGAACAGTCGAAACCGCATCCGTATTCTCGTAGAATCGCGATCAGATACGGGTTTGGTGTAGCCTTTACCGCAAAATATTCCTTAAATCCCTTATTCCACGAAAATGCTTCTTTCACTGCTTTTGCATTCTCACGGATACCCTTTTCATCATAAATGTGAAACGGTGTCGGATATGTTTTCGTAATCTCGTCAATCATTCTTTTTGTTACAAACGGTGTCTTTTTCATTTTTGTCTCTCCTCCTAAGCATTTCCATGTTATAAGTTTTCTATCTGCCAGTCAATAGGTGTTAAACCATTCTTTATGAGAAAATCATTCGTTTTACTGAATGGTCTGCTTCCAAAAAAGCCGCGGTATGCGGACAAGGGACTCGGATGCGGTGCCTCCAGTATCAGGTGTTTTGGATTATTGAGCATTGCTTTCTTCTTCTGTGCCGGACTTCCCCACAGGATAAAGACAATCGGTCTGTCCTGCTCATTTAGTATGCGGATTGCAGCATCCGTAAATTCTTCCCAGCCAATTCCTCTGTGTGAATTTGCCTGATGCGCACGTACGGTTAAGACTGTATTTAACATCAGCACGCCCTGCTTTGCCCATTTGACCAGATATCCGTTATTTGGAATATAGCAGCCAAGATCATCATGTAATTCCTTATAGATATTGACCAGTGATGGCGGTATCTCCACATCCGGTTTTACAGAAAAGCACAATCCGTGTGCCTGTCCATTATTATGGTAGGGATCCTGTCCGAGGATCACCACTTTTACTTCATGCAGGGGTGTCAGATGAAATGCGTTAAAAATATCATCCGATGGTGGAAACACCAGATAATTGCTGTATTCCTCCACAACCTTATGATGAAGCTGCCGATAATAGGGCTTATGAAACTCCGGTGTCAGCGGAGCCAGCCAGTCATTACAGATAGAAGCCATATGCTTATCTCCTCTTGATCTCTTCTATAAACGTACGGAAACGCCCCTGCTTTGCAAGTACTTTTTCACTTCACAGATCTCAAGTTCTTTAAAATGGAACAAGGATGCAGCCAGAACCGCATCTGCTTTTCCCTCTGTTACAGCATCATAAAAATGCTCCAGTGTTCCTGCACCTCCCGATGCAATCACAGGAATGGAAACACTTTCAGAAACAGTTCTTGTAAGTTCAATATCATATCCTGTCTTTGTACCATCACAGTCCATACTGGTCAAAAGTATTTCACCCGCACCAAGCTTTTCGGCTTTCATTGCCCATTCCACGGCATCCATGCCCATATCAACGCGACCGCCGTTTTTATAGATATTCCAACCGGAGCCGTCCTCCCTGCGCTTTGCGTCAATGGCAACCACAACACACTGTGATCCGAATTTCTCTGCCGCATCACTGATCAGCTGTGGATTCATGATGGCTGCGCTGTTCACGGATACCTTATCAGCACCTTCACGTAAAATTGCACGGAAATCTTCAACTGTTCTGATTCCGCCCCCTACTGTAAACGGAATAAATACCTTTTCCGCTACTCTGCGTACCATGTCAGTCACAGTGGAACGGTTGTCACTGGATGCAGTAATATCAAGGAAAACCAATTCATCCGCACCAGCCTGATCATAGGCTTTTGCGATTGCAACCGGGTCTCCCGCATCAATCAGATTTACAAAATTCACACCTTTTACTACTCTGCCATTATTTACATCCAGACAGGGGATGATTCGCTTTGTATGCATTATTTTTCCTCCCTGCCGATTTCAACAAAATTTTTAAGAATTTTTATTCCGGTTTCCGAACTTTTCTCAGGATGAAACTGACATGCAAATACATTGCCCTGTTCTACGGATGCATGAATTTTTACTCCATATTCCGTAGTTGCTGTAACAATATTTTCATCTTCTGCCTGCAAATAATAGGAATGAACAAAATAAACATAGGACTGTTCCGGAATTCCCCTGAATAATCTTCCCGGATTGGGATAGTCTAAAGAGTTCCATCCAATGTGTGGAATCTTCAATCCTTCTCCATCCGGAATTCTTCGGATCTCACCCTTTAATATTCCAAGACCTTCCACACCTTTGCTCTCATCGCTTCTCTCAAACAATAGCTGCAAACCAAGACAGATTCCCAGAAAAGGCGTCTGCTTTTTCACAACCTCGCGGATCACATCGACAAGACCATACCCGTGCAGTTTATTCATTGCATCACCAAATGCTCCAACTCCCGGCAAAATCACTTTTTCAGCCTGTAAAATCGTCTGTGGATCCCTTGTAATACATACATCCTCGCCAAGAAACTGAAGCGCCTTTTCCACACTTTTGATGTTTCCGGCATCATAGTCAATCATTGCAATCATATTTTTCTAAGCCTTTCCTCTTTTGCGTACTGCAAATATTATTATTGAAGCATTCCTGATATTTATTGAAGCGTTACTAATATTTACTGAAGTGTTACTGTATATTACCGGAGAATTACCTGTCCGTTCTCCACGGTTCCCGAATACAGCAACTGTCCGTCATCCGTTGCCTCAGGTGTCGGTTCCTGCGCCGGTGCTGTTGGCGTCCCGTTGTCCGTCATTCCGTTTTCCTGCTGTAGGATCATCTGATCCTCCTCCGGCAGGACATCGCTCAACACCGGGGTCGGCACCGCATCATGGTTATCCTGCGTTCCAGCAGGCTGCTCCCCGATCGCTGCATCCTGTCCCGAAGTTCCCGGCTCCTGATCCTGCACCATCTCCGGTATTGTAAAGTCCGTTCCGTACAGGATCCGATATAATGCCTTATTGTAATCTAACGCTTCCATCTGTGCAATCTCTGATGCTTCCGCCTCGGAGATCTGATACTGTTCCGCAAGCTGTGTCAGAATTTTCTGATATCCCGGCTGGATCTCATCCCATGCACCGCATTCACTCGCACGCTCTGTATTCTTCTGATAAAAAGCAACTGCCGTCAGCAATTCATTCAGTGCTTCCTTTTCTTCACCAAGTGATTTATAAAGCTGATATGCTTCCAATTTATTATCAAAATATAAAACCAGCACACTGCGTTCATATAGAATGGCATCACTCTTACCAAGTTTTTCCCCGGAAAGCAACTGATATACAGATTCATAGTCTCCGTTATAATATGCCTTTCTTGCTTCCTTTCGATCCATATATGCCGGTACAAAAAGGGAAACGATCACAATGATCGCCAGAAGTGTCAGGCTTATTGCAAAAATGGAGATTACTTTCTTTTTTGGCAGCTTTGTCATCGGTTCCTTCAGGAACTCCTTTTCTTCCGCCTTCTTTGCTTTTCTCGCCTGTTTTTCCTTCTTTTTGGCAGCCTTTTGGCTCTTTTTATCATTTTTTACGTCATCGTCTGCTTCTTCATCATCCTGTGCCTTGGCGCCTTTTTTCCCTTGTTTTCCTTTTTTATCCTTTTTCTTCTTACCTTTCTTCGGATTGATCTCTTCCTGATCCACTTCTTCCAGAATTGCTCTGTTTTCATCCGAAATATCAATCTCAGTTTCTTCCTTTTCCGGTACTTCTTCCAATAACCCACCAAAGATCTTCGCAAAAAAACCGTTTTTCTTTTCCTTGGTTTTCTGCCCGGCATCCCCCTCTGCTGCGGCTTCCGGTTCCATCGTTATATCCATATCCGGCTCTGTCATATCCGCATTTGTGTTTTTCGATGCCTTCTTTTTTTCAGCTTTGGCGTTGGCTTTTTCCTGTGCCTTTTCAGCCTTTATACGAGCTTTTTCTTCCTTTGCCCGTTTCTTTTCCTCTTTTTGTTTTTCCTTTGCCTGTTGCTTTTCCTGCTTCTTCTGTTCCTTTTCTTCCGCTTTGCTCTGTGCAGGTTCTAATAACTGCGTCCACTCATCGCGCTCCTCCGGAACTTCGCCGGAAGGTTCTTTTTGAGCGGACTCATTTTCTGGTAATGCCGCATCATCCGCTGCGAAAAAATCAAACGGCTCATTCTGATTGCCCTTCTGTGTTTCGGGTACGGACTGATCAATATCATTTTCTCTGCCTTTTGCATCCGCCTGCTCTAAAAGTGCCAGCATATCATCCGCCAGCGAACCCTTGCTTCCCTCATCTGACTGTTTCAACAAATCATTGATCTCGGATAATTCCTTGTCCTCTGGCATGGAATCCAGTAACTCCGTAACATCACTGCCATTATCCGTATCTTTTTCTTCGTTGCTTTGCCCCTCCGGATCCGGTTCCTGCATAACGGAATTTAATAAGCTGTCTAAATAATCTTCTTTCGAATCCATAATTTCCTCCAAAAAATTAGACCGGCGTTAACCGGTCTAATCAAATCATTTACAGTGTAAGCTTATCAATTTCTCTTACCAAGTTTCCGATCTCCGGCTTAGATAACTGCGCATCCGCTCCAAGTGCTTCGCCTTTTCGCTTCATTTCCTCATTTACCAAAGATGAGAATATAACAACCGGAATATTCTTTGTTTCATCATCTTCTTTGATCAGTTTGGTCAGTCTGTGTCCATCCATAATAGGCATCTCAATATCGGTAATAACGCACTGAACATGCTCTTTTAACTGTCCCTTTGCCTTGCAATCACATATAATATCCCATGCTTCCTGTCCATTTTCTGTATGTATCAGATTCACATATCCTGCTTTTCGCAAGGAGTCACAGATCAGCTTATTCAAAAGTGCGGAATCCTCTGCGATCAGAATCGGAACATCATTTCTCTTCCGGTCACCCAGTGCATCGATCTCAGTTACTTTCAGACCAACCTCAGGATTGATGTCTGTCACTATTTTTTCAAAATCGAGAATAATAATCAGCTTACCATTCTGTTTGATGATACCGGTTGATATTCCGTCATCAGCAGCACTGATAGTTGCATTTGGTTTAATGATCTCTCTCCAGGATACTCTGTGAATACCAACCACTGAATCTACATGAAAAGCAATATCCAATTTATTGAAATTCGTAATGATAAATAGTCCACCCGGTGCAGACTCGCCACGCTGCAGGCAATTCTTCAAGTCAATTGCAGTGATCATGGTATCTCGTGGCATAAAAATACCCTCAATACTCGGATGTGAATTTGGTACAGGAGTGACATCCTGATACGGTATAATCTCTCTGATCTTTGCTACATTGATACCGTAGGAATTTCCAGCTAACATAAACTCTAAAACTTCTAATTCATTCGTTCCGTTTTCCAATAGAATCTTTGTATCCATATGCTATCCCTCACCATCAGACAAATTTATCTGTTAATGTTGTTATTATAACATATTCTTTTCATAAAAAAAACGAAGATTTCTATATTTTTTCTGATTATTGGCGTTTTTATTTGCATGTTACACCCTGTAAGAAGTAAAAACATGCGCACGGGGCACCCTCCGTGAGGAAGATGCCCCGATGTAGTCCCTGTATCTCAGTAAAATAATCTTTTGAAAGCGGTGTAACCCTTTCGGTTATGCTGTCTTCTCTTTGTAACGCCCGGTGAGGTACTGCCGGAAATTTTGTCAGCTGTTGTACTTTTTCTTTTTACTTACGACTGTTGTGCCAATGAACGCTCCGCCACTGATTATGAGCAGCGCTACCCACACCATAAGGTTACTGCTATCGCCGGTCTTAGGAGACTCCATGTTGCCCTGATCCGATTCGTCCGGTGCAGCATTGTCAGCACTCTGAACTGTCTCGATCTCAATCTCCGTGCTGCACTCGCCGTCGCTATAGACAACGTTCAATGTGTGCCTGCCGACAGAGAGCGTGTCAAGATAATCTTTTTTCAGTGTGATCACCGTAGATCCGGATACGGCAGTGTACATATCTGCTGCAACGAGCTCACCGTCCACCCTAATGCCGGTGAATTTGGAGAAATCGCCGTTGGCAACAACTTTCAGCGTGCCGTCGCTGTTCTGCATCCAAACTCCGTTTGCACCCTCGAAATCTTGTATTCAGGCGTTGTGCCGGATGCCTGAGGCGCCTGCGGAGCATCGCCCGCCTGAGCGCCGAGGTTTGCATTCCCGCTATCACCGGCACTGTCACCGCCGGTAATAGTGCCGCTCTCTTGCGTAGGAGTAATCGTTTTCACAGAGTTTATATAACACATCGAACCGATGACGAAAGCGTTTATTTTTTTCCCATTCACTGTAACAACGGTTTCACTGCTAAACGAATATCCGTCTTTCGGCTTCAGCGCAATGGAATATACATAGGTTTTGCCATCTTCAAATGCTGTGATATCGGGCAGGGAACCGTATAAGTTGTTATCGGAATACCATGCAGCAACAAGATTGTTGTCTTCATATTGCTGCCAGCATTCATATACAATATCATATTTATAATCGCCAGCAGCTCTCCTAGCTGTGGGCTGCGGAGCATCACCCACCTGATAATCGAACTTCACATTCTCGATATTAGCGGTGGTGATAGTGCTTGTCTGCTTCGTAGGCGTAATCGTTTTCACAGAGGGTATATACAACGAACCGTTGCTGAAAAGTGCCCCTGCATCTTCCCCGTTCACTGTAACATCGGTTGTGCTGCTGAAAGAATATCCGTCTTTCGGCTGCAGCATAATGGAATATACATAGGTTTTGCCATTTCCAAATTCTGTGATAGCGGGCAAAGAACCGTGTGAGCCGTTATCGGAATACCATGCAGCAACAGGATTGTTGTTTTCAAATTGCTGCCAGCATTCATATGCAATCTCATATTTATCTGCATCGGCGGCAGCTACTGTAGCTGTGGCCTGCGGCGCATCATCCACTTGATAATTGAATTTCACATTTTCAATGGTAGCAGTGGAAATAGTATCGTCCGGAAGATCAACAGAATAAATGCCGTAAATGCGCAGTTCTGTGCTCATTTCCTTTATTTCAAGATTTGTGTTTGACCCCGGTGTATACCAATCATATTCTCCAACAGAAACAACAGTTTCGTCATCGCTGAAAAAATAACCGTTGTCAGTCACAAGAACAATATTATAGCTATAGTGGTGACCGGCCTCAAACTGTGTGATACGCTGATCTTCCGAAAGCGATGCCATCTTTTCCGCGTCAGAGTACCAGTAGCGCCCTGTACCACTCCATACTCCACCTTCTTGCGCCTGATAAAGCTCACGCCAATACTCATATGCAACGGTGCAGTTCCCCTCTGCAACCGATGCCGTAGCACGCGGTGTCTCACCTGCCTTGTAATTGATATTTCCATATGCTACGCTGACTTTTGATATGTAGGTGACCCCATCCGCATATGCCGAAATCGATACCATCGACAATGCTACGCACAGCGTGAGCAGTGCTGTCAACAGCTTGGTTTTTGTGGTTGTTTTTTGCATGTTGATTTTCTCCCTTCTTTATACACAATAATTATATCGCGTGTTGACTCGCTTTCGCTCATTATAGCATATACAGAGGTATAATTCATTATGTTTTCCGAAATGGCAATGGACTATTTTGTCATCCGCTGATAGACCGTATTCTCACAAGGAACGGAATTAACGCCAAGCAGCAGGAATATATAAGAAAGACTTCTGCATTGTAGATGTCTCCGCCTAGGGCGGATCGCTAACACAACATAAAAAGAGTTCAGATCTTCTCTGAACTCTATCAATTCTTCTCTATCATACAGTTATCTGTACCCTCAAAACCGAACACCAAATCCCTTATCTCTCACAATCTCTTACTTCCTGCACTTCCCTGACCTTCTGGATAAGCCCTCGACCGATTAGTACTTATCAGCTCAGTACATTGCTGCA
>Ga0129311_1000554_pt1 | contig 31967 bp, 31 predicted proteins | sample Go1ome_FD_94435 | JGI IMG/M metagenome (GOLD analysis project Ga0129311, IMG submission 94435) | Western lowland gorrila individual fecal microbial communities from Wisconsin, USA - Go1022B metagenome | ecosystem: Host-associated > Mammals > Digestive system > Large intestine > Fecal | place...
ACCTCCTTTGCTGATGTGTTGGCTTTATCAGTATAAAGGAAAACGCAATGGCTTTTTTATGTGAGCTATGTTTGGTCGTTTTTGATGGCCCCGTGGTGGTCAAAGTCACTGGGCGCTAACACTGTTCGATTGTCCTTATATGTGGGTAGTGGTACAACTCAATTCTGGGTAGTCCATAAGTAATACATCTTAAAAGAATATATATCAGAAAAGAAAACACAAAGTTTAAATATAGAAGTTGGCAGAGTAAAACGGTTCTTCATCAGGACCGTTTTTTGATGTGGAAAACCTGTTTTTCTGCTCATAGCCGTGTGTAGTACAAATAAAGGTACAGAAATCGTGGTAATGTAAAATCGGGTTAAAATTTGCCCCTGAATATGGCTTGGCATATTAATTGGACAAATCCGCAAACGTAATAAATTAGGGTATTGCAGACAGGTTACAGCCGTGTTACTATTTGTTCGAAAAGAACGAACAAAAGTTCTATTCAGGCCCCGACATTCCAATTACTCTCGTTACGGAATGTACCACTTACAGGTGGATCTCAAGGAAATTGCGAAGCCCTTGGGGTTGCCAAACAAATAAGAATACTAATTGCCGGGAGGTGAATGAATTGAAAAAGCGTTTAACAAAGCAGCAGATCGATAATATCTGCAATGTTCTTACAAGTGGTTACCTTGAAAAGAGGTTGACGGAGGGTAAAGATGCTACCAAGATAGATATTGAGGATTTTGTTGTGTCTTATCTTGGTTGTACGCTCGTATTCGAGTGTATAGCAGAAGAAAGTGATTGTATGGGATTTACATCTGATGGGGTTCAGCCTTTATGTGTTTGCAGAAACGGAAGAAGAAGTTGTTTTTCCAAAGGATACTATTGTCATTGATAAATATCTTACAAGTCCCGGTCAGGTCAATAAGAAGAGATTTACTATAGGCCATGAGGCAGGACATATCATAAGCAATAGGATGGATAGGAAAGAAGAGGCTGCTTTTAACCATGTTGGCGGCATTGCATTGCAAAATACAGATCAGCTTCATAAGAGATTCTCATATCAGGAAACAGAAGCAAATAATATTGCAGCAAGTCTATTGATGCCGGAGTATCTTGTCTCTCTGCTCATGAATAAGCTTAATAAAGATGAGAAGATTGTAAAGTACCAGGATGATTTTCTGGATAGTTGCGACAGATTCAAAGTTAGTCAGATGGCATCATACTTTGAAGTATCGTTCCAAGCGATGTTTATTCGATTAAAAGATCTTGGCTGGCTTATAGATGGTGAGATCGAGACATATGTAGAGGATAAGATACTGGGAGATACGCATGAGTTGTGAGCACGATAGATTGATCGAGAAATCTGAATATAGGAAAAGGAAGGCCCGTGATTCTTTACGGGAAGCAGAGCTCCTGAAGTCGAGGATTATAAGATGTCCTGAGTGTATGAATAAGATCATGATGGCTTATGAAGATGCTCAAGGACACATACAGGTCTATTGCAGCAAGTGCCATAAGTTCCAGACCATAAACTTCAGGTATTTCAGGTTAGGAAAAAGAAACTGAGCGTTCTTATAACTACCCTGTGGGCTCCGATGCAGGATGTCCCTAAAACGAACATAACGTATATGACATAACTAAACGGATAAACGAGGGATTCAGGTAGCGCTGAATCGGCATCGGGCGGCGTGCGAGTTAGATAGGAGAGTATTCGTAACGAATATCTCGGCTATTTATCCGCACGCCGTTTTCTTTTGCCCGAAATAATCCCTCTTATCTAACTTGATCACCATAAACCCCATTGCCCTCGTCCGGGAAAGGGGCTTTTTTATGCCGGATTCATGGCAGCCATACATAGATAAATACCCGTGATCACTCGGAAGTTTTGAAGTTTTCACCCCAACAAACAAAACCCGAGGAGATTACATATGAATAGAGTATTTAAGCTTTCGGTCTTCAATACGATAACCAGAAGATACGAGGAAATAGAAGTAACAGAAGAGATTTACCGTGAGTACAAAAGAACAGAGTGGGCAATCGAGAACGACGACAGAAGTTTTCGAGAACACCAGATATCTTTTTCCTGTCTCATTGGCGGAGAGAACAATAATTACGAGACCTTTGATGAATTCGTACGTGCCTCAATAGAGGTTGCAGACGAACCGGTACGAGATGAGGAAGGTTACGAAGAATTATTACACAAGGCAGTCGATTCCCTTACCCCCAAGCATAGAGAAGTGATAGAAGAACTGTTCTTTAAGGGAAAGACACAGGTCAAGTTATCCGAAGAATCCGGGATTCCACAGAAGACTATCAGTAACAGAAAGCAAGCCGCTTTGAAAAAGTTGAAAGAAATTTTCGAGAAAAATGGCTAAACAGTCCTCCTTGTTACCGATACAGGTGAGAAACATGTGACTCGGTTTCTCATGAAACTTGACAACTTCATAGCAGCACTTCTTTTACCTTCCTACCGTTCCCGAGCTACAAGGGGAACTGCAGATCCGAAAGGAGAAGCCACAGCCCCTGGCACCGTGAGAGCCACAAGCGGAGAGGCCATGACAGGCGGTAGGGTCAAAGATACTTCTGTGTAGCCATAAGCCGAGCGTTGAAGCGGTAAGAGTTAACCGTGAGCCGTCACACCTATTGGGCGCAGCCGGAGAGATTCCTGGAGGTGAGAGTCCTATGAGAGTACCAAGGCAGTACTCGGAAGAAGTGTTCCCGATACGACATTTGTGTAATCGAATGTCATATCAAGATCCGGGGGAGCAGGGACAAATACGGATCATGAACGGAAAAATTACGGGAGGGGTCTGTCTCGTCAGTAAAACAGCAGGCCCCACCTTTCTTTTCCATAAGCGTCAGCAAGCATATGGATTGCCGGCGGTTCTGAAAAAGAAAATCAATAAATCCGAAGGAGGAAGAATAAATGAGTGAGAATAGGCCTCACAGCAACAGTATCCATTATTCCAAAGTAGTGGTTACGTCAGATAAGTTCACTGACAGTTTTCTTGCTGCAAATGACGTTGACGGTTCGTTCCCGTTGTTGGATGTGAAGGAGTTCAGAAAATTTGCAGCAATGCATGACGGGTTTTCTGATAATCATCAGTCAGCAAGTGTGGATGTGGAGATATATAGGATAGGCGAAGGTTCAAGGATCAAAGCCGACGAATTATCTATAGATGCCATTAAGAAATGCCCAGAGTTTGTATTAAAGCGACGGGCGCAACTAGTTAGGACACTGTCATTTAAAGTGACATTCAATCCCGAAAGATTCAGAGAGGAGAAAGAGGGAAATGATTTGTTTTGCGTACATCACGGTAACAACGGAAAAAGGTACTACAGGGAGACTTGTAAACAAGCGCCCTGTCTCTGATTCTCAGTGGCTTCAGATCCCGAATGTAAGGAAAGTGCTAGAAGCTATCGATAAACCCACGCTCGTGATCCTTCGTTGTGAGGAATTCCATATAGGTGAGGGAGAGGCGCATAACGCCACGATGAAGGAGCTTACCGATATAAGCACCATGAACATCAACACAGTACTTAAAGGCGTAAGACGGGATGGCAAATCTGAAAGAGTATTGATCTTACATCCTCATAGTAAGGCTTTGATACCGGCAATGTAACAGTGTTAAATCAGCATTTTCTTTGCTTATGGAATGAAATTGCCCTAAAAACCTCGTGAGAATCGAGATGTTTGAGGAAGAAATCGATCGCGAGTGTGGCGGCACAAGCGAAATGATTAATACAACGTTTATAGTTCTTACTCCGGAATTGGCGACCAGTTTACAGACGGCCGCCTTTTTCTATGAGAAGAACGAGGAGGTGATGATAATAAAAACACCACTTAACAGGATCGGTAACAAAACACCGATCCTTTTTATCTTATATGCACTGTTCCCGTGCAAATATGAGAAGTTTGTAGATGTATTTGGCGGATCCGGAAGCGTAATACTAGGAGATCCGTACAGATGTGGCTTTGAAGTCTATAACGACTACGACAGAAACCTTGCAAATCTGTTCAGATGCATTAAGGATAAGCCGTTATCGGTCATAAGGGAGCTGGGGTTCTGTAGTCTTAACAGTCGGGACGACTATAAGATCATGAAGAGGATTCTATCTCACGATATGAGAGGTCCGTTGGATCTTAGAGAGGAAGAAGAGCTTACAAAGATACTTTTTAAGGAACCTGAGGCTGAAGATCTTATAAGGGTTCAAAGGAGAATCCAAGGTGAATATGACGCCAGAAGGGCAGCAGAGTATTTAAGAGTTCTTAAGTACAGTTACGCGAGTAAAGCCAGAACTTATGGAAACAGACCATATGACCTAAGAAATCTCTATGATCAGATACTTGAGATGAGTGACAGATTGCAGCCGATAGTAGTAGAGAATCAGGACTTTGAAGCTCTTATCAAGCATTACGATTCGCCGGAAACATTTTTTTACCTGGATCCGCCATATTACACGACGGAATACATGTATGCAGTAAATTTCGCACGGGAGGATCACCAAAGGCTCAGGGAGTGCTTAGGGAAAATTACCGGCAAGTTTCTATTGTCGTATAACGATTGCCGAGAAATAAGAGAATTGTATGAAGGTTTCTCTTTCTTCGACTTCCAAAGGAAAAACATGATGGCCAACAGATATGAGAAGGACCCATTAGGTGAAGTGACAATCGCCAACTATGACATGTTGGAAAGAGAAAGGACAAAACCCAGGCAATTGAATCTTTTCGACGAGAAACTGACGGATGAAAGGATCAAGGAAGAAATACTAAATGAATTGGAGAAATGATCATGACAGGAAAAGGTGGTATTACAAGAATAATAGGAAAGCGCGGGAATACAACAATTCCGTACGTAATAAGATTAAAACTCGGCGTAAGACCGGGAGATGTAATCCGATACGTCATAACGGATGAGGAAAACATCCTGATTGAGAGATTTGACTTAACCCAGGCTTCGACATCCGAGGATATCTTTAACGAGATAATGACGGTGTTTGAAGAATTGTTTGCCTCGTGCACCGAGAAAGAGAAGCTCAAGATCAAAGAATACATTAATCGGTTGTGATTACCATGAAGACATTATTTTACATACTTGGAGGTATATATGAATCAGTTTCAGAATCAGAATAATGAACAGCAGCAGGAGAATAATGGTTTTGAACCGAAGGTTCAGGCCAATGTCACTTGGCTTAATAAGGACCCGGAAAGCAAGCTCAAGGCTTTCTGTAGCATCAAGATCGCAGATAGTTTTGTTGTGTCAGGGCTAAAGGTCATGTCAGGAAACAAAGGTCTGTTCGTCTCTATGCCATCTGAAAGCTATGAGAAAAACGGAAAGAAGGAGTACAGGGACACCGCATATCCCACTACGAATCTTATGAGGACTGCTGTACACGAAGCTTGTGTTGGTGCATATCAGCAGGTTATAGGCCAAAATAACGCAGCCGAACAGGAGTCTTCTGAGATTACTGAAGCCCCCGGATTTGAACAGACTATAGCCTGAGGCCGTGGATAGATCGATTAAATGGACAGTTTTAGCTAGCTAATATTGAAAATGCTTGATAATATGTCGGTAGAAAGGAGCTGATTGTTATGAAGTATTTAAATAGAATATTAGCCGGATTATTATCTGCTGTTATAGTTTTCTCGATGGGTGCTAAACTCGTTTCAAACACGGTTCTTGCATACAACGCAGGTATCGAAGCCTTCGTCAATTCGCTTTACAGTGATTGCCTTGGAAGATCAGCGGATCCTACGGGATTCAATGACTGGTGCAATAAGCTCGCCACAGGACAGATCACGGGCAAGCAGGCAGCCTATGGCTTCTTCTTCAGCCCTGAGTTCCAGGCTAAGGCAAACGCTTGGTCTGACACTGAGCTGATTAACGCGTACTACAAGGTGTTCCTGAACAGAGGTTCAGATCCGAGTGGAGCATCTTACTGGGCGCAGCAGATTGCGGGTACAACGAATGATATCTCGATATTGTTCACTGGCTTTGCTGATTCAGTTGAGTTCGCCAATAAGTGTGCATCTTACGGAATCACGGTAGGCTCTCATGTGGATGTACCTACTACAACAAGAGGTACTTCTTCAGGTAGCACAGCAACATCTGCCGGTGGAGCAAGCGGACTGGCTGCACAGACGAATGGTGCAAGAGCCAACTCGGTTCAGGAGCTTGATGCTTACTGGACTTCTCAGGGTTTTGAGATCTTCTATATCGACCTTGGGTATGGCAACACACAGAAGTGTTATGCAAGGTTCTACGATATGACAGAGCATAACAGTCAGTTCAATGCTTGGAGAAATCAGAACGGTCTTCCAAGCCTTGCGGTCATTAGCGATCCTAACGATATCAGATATCAGTACGCAAGAACAAGAGCTGTCGAAGTTGCATATTGCTTTAATCACGCAAGACCAGAAGCCCTTACTCGTTTTGCGAATGGAGATTGGACCGCAGTAGGAAAGATTTGTCCTGAAGGTGAAGCAAGAGAGAATATTGCTAATGGACTAACCAATACCTCGATAGATGTGTTCAGGAACTCTTCTTTGCACAATATTGCAATGTTACTCCCTGATACTACTTCTATGGTTACTGCATCTTGTCAGGTAGCATTTGTTCAGCCTGATGGAGTAAGTGTATATTTCGATAGTAACCGTAACGGATTCTATTCGCCTTCAACCGGAACAGCAGAAGGATCTGTTCAGTTGTTCTACTATTGATAACAACAATAACAATATGACTATAAGAAAGGCTTTCTTCGGAGAGCCTTTTTAGTTGCAAATAAATATGGAGGGTATTCATTATATGAACACAAAGAAGATTATTAGTTCAATCGTAGTCTTTGCCTTGATGCTAAGTGTAACGGCTTGTGAAGCATCTTCGGTTGAAACTTCTGCTGTTTCTGAGGCTCCGATAGTAGCCGATGAAGTGATTTCGAACAGACTTGATACTTACATCAGTAATTCGGATCAGGTTTATAGTTTGTTGCAGGAACACCTTAACTGCACCGAGCTTACCATCGAGGAAAACACTGAGTTCTCTGATTTCGATTACAACATCGAATCTTTAGCAGAATCGGGAAGCGGAGTATATCCCATTCTTGTTAATGGCACGGGCGTTCTTGTAACGTGTGTGGATAACAAAGCACAACAGATAGATATCGCTTCTATCGGTCACTATCAGGTGTTCGATATGCTCGATACACCTACAGAGTATGAGTTCAACTCAGGTATGGGCGGAACCTATACTGATGTTGATAATGTGATAGATGACAATGTGGGATATATAGAAGATGGCACAATGGTAACAATAGTAGGTATCAATTCTCGTTATGCTCTTAGCGAAGAGAATTACGTGATACCGATAAATTACTTTCCAGAGCTTAATCAATAAAGAAATGGGGGATAAACCTATGAGAAGAGTAAGAGACGGCCCTGATTGAAAGGAACCGGGATTGTGATATAATCTAAACATAAAAGAGAAGTTACCAAATAGACGGTGACCTCAATTAGTACTTAAAATAAGCCGAATCTTTTGGTCGAGAGGCGGCTTATTTCTTTGCCTTTAAGCAAAGAGTAATGATCGCTACGATCAAAAGCCCGAAGGCGAATAATGATTCATAAGTAACCATTCGCTTTACCTCCTGTTGAAACCTTATAAACTCTCAGGAGCTTCTTAACGAAGACAAAGAAGATAAAGGTAACAAGAGGCCAACCGCCTACCGTGTAGGTAACTTCTCCAAAAGAATTATATCACAATCCCCAAACATCACTATTACACAGAACTTAAAGCTCGGGAATGTAGATCTGATTTCCGAGTTTTTTGTTATAGAAAACATGAAAGGATATGTAAAAAATGAAGAAGAGTTTTCATTCAGTAGCTTGTGCTGCAACTATCGCTACGACGATGCTCCTTCAGATCTTCGCTCCTTCTGTTGTTTTGGCAATAGATACGACTGAAGATACGGAGCCTTCTACTACGATAGAGACTACGGTTACAAGCGAGACTTCGATTGAAACCTCTGCTGATGTTATCGAGCCTTCTGATACAACTTCGGATAGTACAGACTATACCGAAGTCACAGAGGACCTCACAGAAACAGAAGCGGATGTTACCGAAGTCACAGAGGAAGAAGTCATTTCTTCTGAGACCAACACCGATCCTACGGTTGTTACAGAAACAGAAGAAACAGTTGAGACTTTAGAAACAGAAGAAGAGATCGAATATGTTGTATTCGACCATTACTACTCCGATATTGACTCATCTTTGGTCAACACAACTGAGTTGTTTGTAATTACTTCTGATTCTTCTGTCTTCACAAGGAACACAAATGTTGTATCCAACTACGACGATGCCTTTATTATTGAGTGTTCATCTGTAGAAGAAGCAAGATTTGTATATTCCTACTATGTTGACAAGGTTGATTTCATCACAGATATGTCTGATGTTGCATCTGTCGCATCTCCTGATGATACAGAAGAATCAACTCCGGTTGAGACTGAGCCTGTTATCGATGCGGTAGAAGTGACAGAAGAAATTGATGAAACAGAGGTAACAGAAACAGCAGTACCTACGGAGACTACTGTCGATGTAGAAGAGACCGAAGCTTCAGAAACTTCCTCTGTACCAACCGAGTCAAGTACAGAAGCAACAGAGAATATCAATGAGGCCGAAGCGCTGGAACCTGATATTGCAGATCTTTCTGATCTCAATAACGGATCCGATGCTATCTCTAATCTTAATGGTATCGATACTGTCCATAACGATTATTCAGGCTATATCGCATTGATCGATACTGGCGCTAATGCGCAGTCGAACTTTACCGTACTGGGCGGAGACACATTCGACCATAACGGGCATGGAACTAATATGCTCGGTTGTATCCGTTCACAGAACCCTTACGCACAGGTCGTATCGATTAAGGTTTCCGAGAACGGTTCTGCATCTGCTGCCGACATCTATGCCGGTTTCAGACTTGCTATCGACCTTAATGTATCGGTTATTAACTTCTCAATGACTGCTCCTGATACTGCCAAGAATGCTGTTATTAGAGATATCATTCAGGAAGCTCTTGATGCGGGTATTGTGGTTATCGGTGCAGCTGGTAACAATGCTGTTAGTGCATCTCATTTTATTCCCGGTTGTATTGACGGCGTTATAACAGTTGGAGCCGCTACTATGGGTGGTACAAGACTTAGTTCGTCAAACTACGATGCCGATTATTATGTAGCTGCTGAGTCAACATCAGAAGCAACTGCTAAGTTTACTGGTATTTATACAGCAGGTAATCTTGATGATTATATCGCTGATTTCAATTCCGTATTTGAGATTGTTGCAGATGATGATTATTGGTTTACTCGTGAGATAGCACGAAGAATGACCGAAGAAGCCTTAGCTGAGGGTAGAAGTGTAGCGTATATTGCTGTTATCAATGAAGATGGTACTTATACTATGGTAGAAGTATATCTTTCTGATGATTTTGACGTTGCATGGGGCCCTGATAGTAACCACCAGAATAATGCTACGGATACTTATACGGGTACTATAACACCCGGTAACTATTTTGGAACATGTACAGTAGTAAATGGAGGAGACGCATATTCTAAGACTATTACAAGTCTTACTGTATTGAGTTCATTGACTGGTACTGCTGATGCGTCAGGCAATACTGTTACAAGAACATCAAACGCTTCCGGTATGTCCTCTTTTCAGAGCGTTTTAGGTAGCAGAAGTATAAGTCTGTCTTGTAATGGCGCTTGGACTTCTGGTAACGGAGATAACTATGTAAGTGGTTCCAGCGTTTCCGGAACCTGCTATTTTGGCGCGACAGTGACAAGCGATGGCTTAGTTACAATCTATGTAACTCAGAACGGTAGAGATCCCTTTTCTGATACTAACAGTTTTGCAACAACTGTTAACTATACAAGTTCTATAACTACCGGGGTTGAAACCGGCGGTAGAACGGGTTGGGTACAAGGTACAGTAACCAGATCCGAAGGTGGAACTCTCGATACCGGAAGAGTATGGTGGGGACCCGGATACAATTTTGCAACGAGTGGAGAAGCATACAGTTATGTTGTAAGAACCCTCAATTCGCAGATGAACGGCAAAGGAAGTTTTAATTTTGTTACTGATGGTATCGGTACAGGCACTTATACTTCCTACCTTTCAGGTGGTCAGAGGTTCCGAGGAATTTTGAGAGGAACGACAATTACACCGCATGCTGCTGTTGCTATTCAGAAGATCGATGCAGTGTCAGGCGAAGGTCTTGCAGGTTGTACTATTAGACTGACAGGTACGTTTGATGGAATTCCTCAGCTTTCTGGTCAGCAGAGCATAGTATCAGCATCCTCTACGGAAGTCGTTTTTGTTACAGGTACAGGCGCAGTGGAAATACAAGGCCTTGCTGTTAGCAGTAACTTTACCTTCACCGAGACAGGCGCCCCTATTGATTCTTCAACGGGTCTGCCTTATGATCTCGCTAATCCTTTGACAGCAACATTCTCGACTAATGCAGATGGCGATATCATCAATGTGTCAGCTTCTGGAGATTGGTCGTTTGCATCAGGTTCAGCCACTTTCACTTTGAAGAACGGACATACGACTAACCCTAATTTCAGTTCGATCGGAGTTTTGAAGGTTTGGCCTGCTAATGCAACTAACAACTTCTGGCAGGACACACAGTTCCTTTCATTCGCTATCCAGTTCAGAGGTAGTTGGGAGACTTATCAGCAGTATGGTTGGGGTGACTCTTGGAGTTACGGTAGAATCAGAAACCCTGACCGCAATGCCGGACAAGCGTATGTAGGTTGGCTTACTACAAGAGATTCAGCCATCGCATATGGCGGTATGTCACTTTATTATGGTGATAATCAGTATATTCCCGGTCGTTACTTTCAGCATATAGGTCCTGATGGACGTATGGTTGATAACGAAGGTGCATCTTATGATTGGAATCACGACCTCTTATATCTGCCGTATGGTTACTATCACATCACAGAGTATTGGCAGGAGGCGTATATCTCCGCTGAAGGTCAGCGTGAATTTGCTGCATCGGCTAACGCTTCAGGATGGACTCTTGAAGCTGGCGGTCCCGGTACCGGTTCTTGTCAGTATGGAATTATCATCAAGATTGATGGAAACGGTACTTGGATATGTGACAGCAACGGTAATCCTGTGAGCGGTTTGCCTGTTGATGGTGGTGTCAGACTTGAGAGCGTTAGTAATGATACGCTTGAAGCAGCACTTGATGTAAGAAAGATCGACTTAACAGGCGGCGGTATTGATGGTGCGTCATTCGAGCTTTATAACCCGAATAATGCGCGTATTGCTACTGGTAGTATTTCGTCAACACCTTCCGGTACTACAACGGATAGTGAAGGCAACACAGTAAACTACTACGATGTAAGCTGGAACTATACTTATAACCAGGCTTATCGTACTGATGATTCAGCATGGCATTATCAGGAACACCAGTTGACGAATGAGGCTATCGTTCAGCATTTGAACTATACGACTTATCAGATCCGTGAGTATATTACGGATATTGAGACTTATCGTGTTCCTGACGGTTGGCAGGGAATGGATGCCGATAGTGACGGCGTATATGAGTATTTCTATACAAATGTCACATTGGATGAGAATTATCATACAACGGCGATGGTTGTTGATTGCGGAAATCGTCTTAATGGTCTTATTGATATTTCAAAGGTTAGCCTTACAGGTGGTCCTTTGACAGACCTTTCTTTCGAGATCCGTAATAGTAGCAATGCCGTAGTTGCAACAGGTTATATTCCTGCTGATGCAACACCTGAAACAACCGGTACGGGGACTGCTACCGACTACACTTATTCGGCAAATTGGGATTACACGATAAATGGAAGAACCATTTCGAATAAGCCTTTTGCTTGTGTAGGAAGAGGTTCATTTACAGTTCGTGAGTATATTCCTGTAAGTGCTTTTGCAAGTCGGGACGACCTCACTGTAACATCAGACTGGACTTATGGCGGTGTTACTACACATAGCGGTGTAAGCTGCTATTACTACTACAAGACAATCGTTATTGATGACAGCAACTTGGGTGAGATTCAGACATTACCCATTACTAATGAGGTTCATCCTACTATCGGAACAACTCTTACCGACTTTGCTGACAGGCACATTACGGTTGTTGGCGAGAACATCGAGTTTACTGATGTGGTTTCTTACGAGGACGCATATATCGGCGGTTCCTATGTAATGCACGCAACCTTGATGGACGCAGCATCAGGTCAGCCCGTAAGGGATGTGAACGGCAATGTTTATGAGGCAGGGGTTCCTTTCACGGCTTCTTCGACGGGCAGCGGTACTGTTAATGTAACCTTTACAGTAAATACCGCCGACTTGGTTGAAGCTACTCAGGATGCAAGAGGTGTAGTTACATACTCACCGAGGTCCATTGTCTGCTTCGAGTCTATGCGACTTGTCGGCGGCTATGAGGTTGCAAACCACAACGACCTTACCGATGAGAATCAGACAGTCGAGATTCCTAATCCCGAGATTGGAACAACATTCTATGATCTCCAGACTGAGGAACACGTAGTTCCCACAGGTCGTATAGTAGAAGTAGTGGATAGATGCTCTTACACGAACCTTCATGTAGGAGAGGAATATACACTTACTTGCTTCCTGTACGACCAGACAACAGGAGACCAGCTTTTCTATTCAAACAATGTTCCTGTTGTAGCTACAAAGACCTTTGTAGCTCAGGCAGAAAGCGGTACAGTTGATGTAACATTTACAATTGATACTTCTGACCTTATCGTAAATGTTTTCCAGTACGAAGAGCGTACAATTGTAGCTTTTGAGTATCTGAGAACAGAAAGCGGAATTCTTATTGGCGGTCATACAGATATTGATGACCTTGCTCAGCACAACAGAGTTCCTGCACCTACTGTTCCGAGATCACTCCTTCTTGACGACCAGACGGGTACTCACGAAGGCGTTATCGGTGCAGAGATCACTATGACAGATACTCTTTGGTTCGAAGGTCTCAACATTGGTGAGTCTTATCAGATCAGAGGTTCTATCGTTGATCGAGATAATCCGAACATTGTTTATGCAACGGTTGTTCATGATTTCGTAGCACAGGCTCGTAACGATTCTGTTCAGGTTCAGTACACAGTAGATACTTCTATGGTCTGCGAGGGTAACAGAGAGGCATACCTCATCTGCTTCGAGCAGCTTTGGCAGCTTGATACACAGAACACGGGCAGAGGAGAAGTCCTCTTGGCTCGACACGAGGATGTGAGAGACCAGGATCAGTCGATCCATCTGGTACCTGAGATCCATACCACGATGAACGATATCGTTACGAACTCTCATTATGGTATGATTGGTGAGGATGTAGTCCTTGAGGATACAGTTGCTTACTATAATCTCCATATTGGTGAGACTTATACAGTAACCGGTGTACTTATGGATAAGCAGACAGGTTTGCCTGTAATACAGAACGGTCAGCCTGTTACTTCTACTACAACATTTGTTGCTCCTACACAGGACGGATCTGTTGTTGTAACTTACCACGTTAATACACTCGAACTTATCAATCAGATAGGTCAGACAGTTAACGGTATTACTATCACAGCACCGAGAGAAATAGTATCTTTCGAGACGATGACTTCCACAAGTCATTACAATTTTGCTATACACGCTGACATCAACGATGAAGGCCAGACTATCATCTGCGGTGATATCTCTTCAGGTGCGGGCGATGCTCAGACAAGCACATCTTGGCTTGCAAGCGGACTTACAACCGTTCACGATAATGTACACTACAGAGGCTTAGGACCTGTCGAGTACACCTTAAGAGGATCTTTGCATCTTGTCGATTACGATGAGAATGGTAATCCTATCGATGGCGGTCTTATTTCTGCAAGACCGGGCGAAATTACGGAGTTGTCTTACACATGGACACCTTCTAACCACGAAGGCGATGTAGGATTCGATTTCAAGTTGGATTCTAACCGCTTCCAGGGCAGGAACATCGTAGTATTCGAGGAATTGTGGTACAACGGAACTTGTATCGTTTCCCACGAGAACTATTCCGACTCTAACGGCAATTACGGAATGAACAACCTTGAGCAGACTGTTCATGTTGCAAGCGTTCATACAAACGCTTTCTCGTTCCAGACCGGTGAGCAGATGCTGGCTTATGATGAGCACGCAACGATCACAGACTTCGTTTACTACGGTAACGTCGAGGTCGGACAGAGATACTTCGTTGAAGGAACTTTGTGGGGCTGCTACACAGATGAGGCCGGTCAGATCCATTCTGTACCGATCTCTGCTGAGGACGGCGGACGTGTATGTTCTGACGTATTTACTGCTAATGAGGCTGAGGGCGTAGTAGAAGTTCTCTTTACTATCGACTCTACGCTTCTTGCAAGAAACGGATATGACTATATTGTCGTAACAGAGCGTCTTATCCATACCGGAAGCAGCGTCTGCATTGCTAACCACAGTGACCTTAGCGATCAGGCTCAGACGATTCAGGTTCCTAATGTCCATACAACTGCAACGACAGAAACCGGGCATACACTTCCTGAGGGAGCAAATTCCGATATCCGTCCTGTAACTGTTACAGACCGCGTATATTACGAGAACCTTATTCCCGGTAAGTCCTACACGGTAGTCGGTAACTTGCAGTACGCAAAGACAGACGCAGAAGGCAATATCACGGAAAACGGTGCATTGGTTCAGAACGGTCAGCCAGTTACGGCTTCCATGACGTTTGTACCTACAAGTGCTTCCGGCTATGTCGATCTTGAGTTTACCGTAAATGCTGCTGATATTATGATGCACGGTTACAACAGGATCGTAGCTTTCGAGGATCTATATTTCGGTCCGGAAGGTATCAGAGTAGCGGTACACGCGGATATTACAGATGAAGAGCAAACGATCTTTGTTCCGCCTACTAACACTCCTACACCGACACCTACGATACCCGGTACTCCGCCTAAGACAGGCGATGAGTCGGGATATGGTGAGGCCATGTTTGGAGCTGTAGTTGCCGTCATTATCCTGGCAGCGGGCGTAGCTGCTCTTGCGATATTGGATCGAAAGAAGAAGTGACGAGTTGATGCCATAAAGATTAACTTCTGACAGTGCCGGCAGGCACTTTTTTATTGCAAAGAAGGCCTGCCGGTATCAATGAGTAGTTAATAAACATATTGAAAGGATGGTGTAACGAATGAGATGAATGTAAGCAACATGATTAAACACATACTTGGAGCCCTGATACTCGGGGCTTTTTCGTTGCTGGTTTATTGTGGTTTTAGAGTTTGGGTCTTAGATTTGGCTGAGAGAAACAACACAAGGCACTATCAGGATGTCCAAGGCTCAATAACGGCAATGGCTCCTGAGCAAGTCTTAGCGATGACGGTTCCCAGAGTGTCTACCGAGATCCTTCCCGAGTATCAGTCTATGGTTCAGGAATATCCGAACTTTGCTGGTTGGATCAGTATCTATGGAACGGATTTGAGCTTACCCGTTATGCAAGAGCAGGAAGATGACCAGGATTTCTACCTGACACATGACTATCAGGGTGCAGAAACTGAATTCGGTTGCCCGTATATCCCGTACTACGACTCTTACGATTCGGATAACGTGATCATATACGGCCATAACATGAGGCATGAGCAGATGTTCGGACTTTTGCATAGGTATCAGGATCAAGAGTTTTGGGAAGACCACAGATTGATCAACTTCGATACACCGTATCAGCATAAAGTGTATGAGGTTTTCTCCGTGATGATCGTATCTGTAGAAGACAGGCACTTCAGATTTCAGACATTTACAGACTTCCGAAGTCCGTCGCAGGCTCATTTTTATATCAATGAGAGTATAGAACGAAGCATTTTCGATACGGGGGTAGAGCCGGAAGACGATAGCAAGTTGTTAACACTTGTCACTTGTGAATACACGATACCGAATGGAAACGGCAGACTCGTGATAGTAGCAAGAGATGTAACAAATTACAGCCATTAGTAATGCAGGGAGGTTTACATGAAATGAACAGAAGAACAAAACAGATTGCATCCATGAGCTTAGCGGGAGTCATGTTGATAAGCGCGGGATGTTTAAAGCTCGACAATTTTAATCGCGATGCCGGAATACCGCTGTCGCGATCTCAAAAAATGCAGACAGAAGCTATGATCCAGGATATCTATACTCGATTAAGCACCGGAGAACAAAGCAGTGTAAGGCAAAGTCTTGAATGGACCTCGGGGGATCTTATCATAGATCAACCATTATGCTTTGTAAGAGATTATTCATTGCCGGGAGATCTATTGGCGGATTTTATATATTCACCCAATGCGGAGTTTATGTATGAGTATTCAAATATCGATGACGAAGGCTTATTTACGGTCACGGCAAGAACTGAAGTAATAGATTACGTTCTTGCTTGGGATCAGACAGTACAAAATGCAGATTATGTAAGTAATGTTGTCCTAAGCACATTCTTATATGAGTATCCTGAAGACAAGATAGAACAGATCCATGAAGATCTATGTGAGGACTTCAGAAGCGCATTTGAAGTGAACTTTGAACTTTTGTCTGATACAAGACCATATGAAGCCCTGTTCACTGCGAAGGTTAATGAAGATGGATCCATCTCGATCATCACTATGCAGGATGACTTTGATTCATCATATAACCCTTTTAATCTTACTGACGAAGTCGCGGAATCCGTTAATGCTTCGGTTGATGAGTTTCTCGGAGTTGTACCGCCGGTTGAAATAAATATCATACCGGAATGTGGCCAGATTGATATCGGTATATGAGGGGAGGAACTGCATGAAAAAAGTATATATCTGTGCGCCATTAGGTGGAGATGTAAAAGGCAATCTCGAAAAGGCAATTCAATACACAAGATCTGCCTTGGAAAGCGGAGTAGTACCGGTAGTATCTCACTTTTATGCCTTCTGCCTTAATGACGATATTACGGAAGAGCGAAAGCTTGGAATGGATGCCGGTATCGAACTTTTGAAGGGATGTGATGAGATCTGGGTGTTCGGCGACAAGATAACATCAGGTATGAGTAATGAAATTGAGATTGCAAAGTTTTTGAACATTCCAAGGTGGAATGTAGGCGAAATAAAAGCAGGAGGTGAGGATAATAATGAGAAAGAGAATGTGGGTAATGCTATTAACGACCATGATAGTGGTTGGGTTAACAGCTTTTCCGGTGTTAGCTGACGGGGATGTTGCATCTGCCGTTGAGGCTACATGGGGAGCAGCCAAAACACAGATCAAGACAGTTGTAAACAATGTAGTCTTCCCGGCACTTGACATGATCCTGGCGGTCATGTTTTTTGTTAAAGTCGGTTCTTGCTACTTTGATTACAGAAAGCATGGCCAGTTTGAGTTTGCTGCCCCATGTATTTTATTTGCCTGTCTGGTGTTTACACTGACAGCTCCTTTGTATATCTGGACCATTATCGGATAAGAAAGGAGCTCGGTTAAGATGTTCAGTTGGCTTAATGATCTGATTGAAGCATTGCTAGAAGGCCTTGGTGATTTACTGGAAGGTCTTGGAGAATCGATATCCAATACTATCTGGAACACAATGTTGACTTGGATATACACAACGGTATTCGGTGCTGTATCGGATTTTTTCACTTCAATCAACGGAATGGGATCGCAGATCTTCGATCTTCCATGGGTATCGGCTTGTGTAAGGTTATTCTATCTGCTGGGTTGGGCTCTGTTTGTAGTAGGCGCAGTCGTTGCTGTGTTTGATGTGGCAATAGAGTATCAGACAGGAAGAGCAAATATCAAAGCATGCGCGATAAATATTATAAAAGGATTTATGGCATCATCTTTGGTCTGTGTGGTCCCGGTTGAGTTATATAAGTTCTGCATTTCATTGCAAAACACTTTTGCACATGACGTCATAAGCTTATATATAGGCACGCATTCACTGAATCTATCCGAGATTTGTTTATCTGTGTTGAACGAGATCTTTAATGTTGCAATGAACGGAACTCCGGGAACAAGCAATGCGCTTCTAATGATTGTTTATCTTTTGGCTTTTGCATACTGTGTTGTAAAGGTTTTCTTCCAGAATCTGACAAGGGGAGGGATCCTGCTTGTACAGATGGCGGTAGGGTCTTTATATATGTTCTCGGTTCCAAGAGGCTATGACGACGGTTTTAACCAGTGGATAAAGCAAGTTGTGGCTTTATGTCTTACGGCGTTTCTACAGACGACACTGTTGTATCTTGGACTCCTTACAATGGATACAAGCATATTGCTTGCCTTGGGTATCATGTTCGCAGGAAACGAGGTGCCAAGAATATGTCAGCAGTTCGGTCTTGATTCCAGTGTAAAGATCAATGTTTCAAACATCGTACACAATACAACAACTGCCGTGAGTCTTGTTAGGACCGCAAAAAGCATGGCGGCATGATTAATGGGAGGTTTTGATGAATACATATATATATCCTGAAAATCTTAAGGCTACTGCGAATCTATGGCTGTGGTCCATAAAAGATTTTGTAATTATCGGCGTCGGAGTCCTATTGGCTGTGCTGATGCTTGTTCATTCCAAACAGCTTATCCCCGCAGTGATCGTTATGAGCTACGCGTTTTTGACGATCAGGCTTGATGATACGACAATATTGGATTTTCTGAAGTATGCTGTCAGGTTTTTCATCTCAACGCAGCAATACTTTGAGTGGAGGTTATGAGTATGGCAAGAAAACGTTCAGTACAGGAACTGATAGGAGTAAGAAGATTTACCAAGTATGGGCTTTTCACAGATCGTGGGGAGCTCATTTTTTATCAGGTGAATCCTACAAATATCTCTGTGTTGTCAAAAGCAAACATAGAGACCAAGATAACACATTTGAAGATGCTCTTATCTTCCATTCCTGATATAGAGATAACTTGTACTGATTCGAGCGAATGTTTTGACGATAACAAGCTTTATTTGCAGGAAAGGATTGCAGAAGAAAGTAATCCATTTATCCGGGGGATCATACAAAAGGATGTTGAGTTTCTTGACAGTATCCAAGTCGAGATGGCAACTGCAAGACAGTTTGTTTTAATCGCAAGACTAAAGAATTTAAGGCCTGAGCAGGTGTTTACGGTAGTAAACAGGATCGAGAAGGTGATATCGGAGCAGGGCTTTGAGTCCAGAAGATTCAAAAAGGAAGATATCAAGCGGTTCCTTGCCTTGTACTTTGAATCATCTTTTAACGGTGAGCTGATGCCCGACGTAGATGGTGCACAGTACTTCAATCTTGATTACGAGGAAGAAGAGTTGTAGTTATTACGAAACAATATCATGACAACAGGAAAATGCGGCGGACGAACAACAAAATGCGATTAAACCGATAGTCAACTATTGATTTAATCGCAATTCTAGATTATTCTGTTCTCATATAAGGAGACAGTAATAATGTATTTAAGCAGAGATATAGAAAAAGTTCTTCTGGAAGCGTCTAAGTCTTTCCAAGTTATCACATTATATGGATGCAGACAGGTAGGTAAGACTACGACTGTTAATATGCTGTTTGCTAATGAGTTTGAGTTTGTAACACTTGATGATGCAGAAGAACGTGAACTTGCCGAGACTAATCCACGAGCATTCCTTGAATCACATCCATGGCCACTTATTATAGATGAAGTTCAGAAAGCGGTCGGAATTCTAAGTGAGATAAAGAAGATTGTTGATAAACAAAGACTTGAATGGATGAAGAATGACGAACCCAGACGCCTCATGTTTATTCTGACCGGATCAAATCAATTTGAACTTCAGGAAGGCATATCTGAGTCTCTTGCGGGCAGGACCGCAATTATAAACATGTCCGGCTTTACCCAGATTGAGAAAAGAGGGGTGCATGGATCTCTTTTCGACGTAGACTTTGATCATCTTATGAAGAAGCAGCGCGATAACGGCAATTTCTACAGAAACAGTCAGCAGATATTTGAAGAAATATTCCAAGGCGGTATGCCTGACATTATTACTGGAGAATCGGAGAGGGACATCTATTACAAGTCTTATATCGATACATATATCGAGAAAGACGTAAGAAAACTCATAAGCGCTTCAAGCGAGATGCAGTTCCGTAAGTTTATAGCTCTTCTGGCTTTGCGTACGGCACAGGAAGTAGTATATAGCGATCTGTCCAATGCACTCGGAATTAATGTTGATACTGTCAAACGATGGATATCGATCCTTCAAACGTCGGGAATAATATATCTGCTGGAACCATACATGGCAAATGCATCCAAAAGGATAATTAAGGCGCCTAAGCTATACTTCATGGATACGGGACTTTGTGCATATCTTTGTAAGTGGCCTAATGCCGAGATGCTTATGGATTGTGCTATGAATGGAGCCTTTTTCGAGACATATGTTGTAAGTGAGATAATAAAGAGCTTTTATAACAATGGAGTCGAACCACAGCAGTACATATATTACTACAGGGATATCGATAAGAAGGAAGTAGATATTCTTCTTGTCAAGGATGGCGCCTTATATCCGGTAGAAATCAAAAAAGGTGTTAAGCCCACTAAACCCACAAAGAACTTCAATGTTCTCGAAAAGTACAACATGCCGATAAAACGTGGAATGGTTATAGACAATGCCGAGAAGATACATGTATTAAATGATAATGCTTTTATATTTCCGGTTTCCTTACTGGGTCTATGAATGGAGATGACTAGTCAGAATTCTTTCAGAATAAGGAACGCGCTCTATTATTAGTTTATTCCACATATAACAACCGCTTGAGAGTGATCTCAGGCGTTTTTATTTGCAAAAAATGAAAGGAATTATTATGAGTAAAAAGCAGTTAACACTTGAACAGGTGCAGGAGATAGAGACAAAGGACTTTTTCGATATGATTCTGCCTTCTACGATCAAGTTCCAGACAGAGCATTACACAGTGGGAGATACATATAGGTGCTGCTGGGCAATCCGCGAGTATCCGCCTTCGACGGATGAACAAGCGATCCTGGCAGATCTTGCAGATCGAAGTGGAGTAACTTTGAGGATCTATAACCGGCTTGTGGACAGTGTGGAACAAAGAAAGATCATACAGAATGCGACCAGAAGAAATAAGATGCTTACAACAGGCACCGATGTAAATGAAACGATTGAGGCGCAGGAGAATTTGCAGGATGTAACCCAGCTCATGACTAACCTGAGAAAGAATCGGGAACCGCTTTTGCATACATCGGTATTCATTGAGCTTAAGGCATCTTCCTATGAGAATCTTAAGGAGCTTCAGTCGGATATATCAATGGAGCTTTCAAGAGCGAAGATATCTGTAGATAAGCTGACGCTTAGGCAGAAGGAAGGGTTCTTGTCAGTAATACCGACGGGTTTTAACCAGTTCGGAAGCCAATTTGAAAGAGTGTTGCCGGCAAGTTCAGTCGCAAATTTGTATCCGTTCAACTTTTCCGGAAAGACGGATCCCAGAGGCCTTTATATTGGCAGGGACAAGTATGGTACCAACGTGCTTGTGGACTTTGACAGGAGAGCTGAAGATAAAACCACAAGCAATATTCTGATACTTGGAAACTCCGGTCAAGGCAAGTCATATCTTATGAAACTAATCCTAACGAACATAAGAGAGTCGGGAAAATCGATCATAATACTTGACCCTGAGGCAGAATATGAAGACCTTTGCAGAAACCTCGGTGGTACATACATAGACTTCATGGACGGCAAACACATAATAAATCCGTTGGAGCCCAAGGCATGGTCAGATGGTAGTGACGATTGTGATGCATTGACTCCTGAAGCATTTAGGAAGGCTACAAGACTGTCGCAGCATATAGCTTTCCTTAAAGATTTCTTCAGAAGCTATAAGGATTTTACTGACAAGGAACTTGATACGATAGAGATAATGCTTACGAAGCTTTATAACAGGTTCGGTATTACGGATATAACTGACTTTTCAAAGAAGAGGGCAACAGACTATCCGACTTTGAAGGATTTCTATGAAATCTGTGAAGAGGAGTTCATGACCTATGACCAGAAAAGAAAATACCTTTATACAGAAGAGACGTTGCAAAATGTGTGTCTCGGAATCCATTCAATGAGCATAGGAGCTGAGAGCAAATACTTTAATGGCCATTCCAATATAACAGATGCTAACTTCATTGTGTTTGGTGTAAAAGGTCTTCTTGATACGAACAAGAGATTAAAGGATGCGATGCTTTTTAATATCCTCTCGTTTATGAGTAACAAGTTACTAAGTGAGGGATACACTGCAGCGTCAATAGATGAGTTGTACTTATTCCTTACGAATATGACGGCAATCGAGTATATAAGAAATGCTATGAAGCGAGTAAGAAAGAAGGAATCAACGATAATCCTTGCTTCTCAGAACATCGAAGATTTTTTGATACCCGAGATACGAGAATTCACAAAACCTCTGTTCTCGATACCGACACATCAGTTCTTGTTTAATCCTGGACAGATCAATCCGAAGGAGTATATGGATGCGCTGCAGGTAGAAGCATCGGAGTACGACAGAATCAAATACCCGGAGAGAGGAACATGTTTGTATCGATGTGGTAATGAAAGATATCTTCTGCAGGTAATAGCGCCCGGTTATAAAGCAGCGCTCTTCGGAAAGGCAGGTGGGCGATGAGTGCTACGGTTGCAGCTGCTCTCAAGAAGATCGCCGTAGCATTATTAACCGATAAGAAGACATGGAAGCGAATAGGATTTCTGATCTGCATGATACTTGTATTGTTTCTCATGCCGATCATAATGATCCTCGCGATCTTCTCGGCAGATTTCGATGACCTCAATATAACAGTCGATGATATATCGATAGATGCTGAGACGATTGCTATGATGACCAACTTCGAAAACGATCTCATTAGTATCGAATCCGCTATGGTGGAAGCTGAGCAAGGCGACCGTTGTGACGAAGCACAAGCTGTATACGCACTCGCCTTATATGAGTATCGCGATGAAGAAGATTTCATAAACAGAATTGTCCAGTGTTATGTTGATAACGAATCTGAGTACGATATCGTTACAGCTTTGAATAATGAATTCGGATGTTCGATTGAGGTTGATCTGTATATACAGATGGTAAATGGAATCAGATCGACAGAGGTAACTACCAAGCTGTTCGATGATCCGAGTATCAAGAATTCACACGATCTATCCGAGTGGGCATGGCAAGCTTACAGGAATGGATGGGGTTATGTCTGGGGTACATATGGTCAGATACTTACCTCTTCATCTCTTGATAGTCTTGCCCAGAGGATACCTGATCATGTTGGCCGGTATCTAAGTTTCATACAAGATCACTGGCTTGGAAGAAGGACGGCAGATTGTGCAGGACTGATAAAAGGTTACATGTGGTACAACCCGGAGAGTTTTGAGATCGAGTATGGTTACGGTGGCTTTATAGATTATGATGCCGACTCAATGTATTATGCTGCGAGCATAAGCGGAGACATGACTACCATGCCGAATATTCCGGGTATAGCTTTATGGACACAAGGTCATGTAGGTATCTATGTCGGCAACGGAATGGTAATTCATGCGAGCGGAACAAGAACGGGTGTGAGATGTCAGACACTATCTTCAACATCCTTTACAAACTGGTTTGAGGTTCCAGGAGTTGCATACCCGGATCTGAATTCTATACAGGAAGGATCCTGATTGAAAGAAATGTGATGTGTGCTATAATGTGCATATAAAGAGGTGCCTCACAGACGGTTACCTCAGATTGATTACATAAAGTAGCCTTTCTTTGGTCGGAGACGGCTACTTTTTATTTGCATTCATAAGTACTGTTACTACTAAGGTGATAATCGCAAGTACGATCATCAAGAGTTCATAATCACTCATAAGCATCACTCCCTTCCAAGGATGGGAGATAACCGCCTGTTGTCTTTGAGGACACCTCAGGGCATTAGTATATCACATTACAATCATCTTGAACTTAAGACTCGGGAGTAAAGATTTAATAACTGACTTCCGAGTTTTTTGTTATGCAGAAATAAGAGGAAGGAGGTGAGAACAATGGCTAATATGTATGGTATAACGATCCAGATTGGAAAGGACAAGAAGGAAGCACTTGAGTACTATCTTTTGTCCGGCGGAAGTACATTGCAATCAGAAGTCGAGAAGTATCTGTTGGCCCTTTACGATGAAAAGGTTCCCAAAGATGTACGAGATTTCATCGAGAGCAAGAACAAGCCGCAAAGGGGATCCGATAAGCCGAATCAGAACGCTAAGAAAGAGGGCTAAATAGCCCCTTTTTGCGTGCTGATTTTAAGCAGGAGAAAGGCGTGGGCTCGGGCAAGCCCGCCCACGCTTCCCCTTAAAGGCCGGCAGAGCCGACCGGGGTAAGCTTTGCAAGGATTACAGCCCTATATTTCTATAGGGCTCGTAATCCGTTATTTATTGTAAATAAAGGCTAGAACGGGCATCAGAGCCCTATTAAACCGACCTCGACAGGGGGTCAAGGAGGTAATATGTCAGACTTTAATGGTAAGCATAGATTCCCTCTCTACATAAAAGAAGACGACCTGGCTGCTGTTAAGAGTATGTACAGAGAATATGGATGTACATCTCAAAGTGAGTTCATAGAGAAAGCTGTTGAGTTTTATCTTGGGTATTTGAAGATGGATATGGACATGGACCTTATCGCGCCTGTTGTTATGTCAACGATACGAAGTGTAGTGACAGAGAATACGACGAGGATTACGAGACTTCTATTTAAGAACTCAGTGGAGATGGCACTTATGAATAACATACTTGCGTATGAGTATCAGATCGATCCCGAGAACGTTAAGAAGGTCAGGGAAGAGTGCGAGAAGACAGTGCGGAAAACGAACGGCAATTTTATGCTTGAGGATGCTATTAAGTGGCAGAAGGGGTAAAGCATGGCAAAGCTCGTTACCAAGTTCAAGTATATGTCAGGTAAGAGAGGCGCTGATAAATACACAAGATACATAGCTACAAGAGAAGGCGTTGAGAAGGTAAGTGACTCGGTCAGAGCAAGAAAGACTACTAAGAAGCAAGATGCATTCATCAAACGGTTGATAAAAGAATTTCCTAAGGCAAAAGATAGTCTTGAGTATGAAGATTATCGTAAGAATCCAACAAGAGGAAATGCATCAGACTTCATTGAACGGTGCATCGAGGATAATTGCGATAAGACACTTGATGACACTACATATGCAGATTACATTGCAACACGACCCGGTGCCGAGAAAAGGGGAGAGCACGGTCTTTTCTCTGATATAGGAAAGGAAGTCAATCTTAAGCAGGTATCGGATGAGCTTAGAAACTTCGATGGTAATGTGTGGACGGTGATCATATCTTTGAGAAGGGAAGATGCTAAACGTCTTGGATTTGAGAATGCCAAACGGTGGCAGACCTTTCTTGCAAGTCATACTGATGAGATTGCAGATCACTTTAATATCCCTTTGTCAGATCTTAAGTGGTATGCAGCATTTCACAATGAATCTCATCATCCGCATGTGCATATGATCATATACTCAGATAACGAATCAATCCGGTTAACGCAATATGGTATCAACAAACTTCGATCAATATTCGTGAATGATGTGTTTCAAGACGAGATGTATTATCTTGAAACTAAGGATACAGATAATAGGAACCGGTTGAAGAAGAGAAGTAAAGAGGAGCTTGATGCGATTTATAAACTGATTACTGATCGTCCAGAAGATATGTCTGAATTGCAGACAATGATGATCGAACTCTCTCATATGCTTAGCGAAATCGACCGGAAGGTTGTATATGGTAATGCACCAAAGAGGATCATGACGAAAGTTAATCTCATAGTAGAGAAGATGGCGGAGAACCCTATCATTGCATCTCTGTATGATGAATGGTACAACGCTCGAGATGAGATCATGTCTTATTATCAGACCGAAAAGAACAGAAGAGTTCCGTTATCTTCCAATGAAACATTTAAGAGTATTCGTAATGATGTAATACGTTGCGCGTATAAAATCTCTGAGTTTTCTGAGTATGAACAGTGGGATGAGGATGTTGTAAACATAACAAGATTGGATGATCATTACGAGGAAACTCCTATCCAGAGAAAGACTGTAGATCAGTTTGTTGTTTCACAGGTTGCGCATCTTATCGCAGGTCTTGGACAGATGATCGCTGATCAGACAGCGGTCAATGATGGTACGGATGCTATGAGAAGGAAGGTGGACAGAAAACTTCGACGGAAGATTAATGAGAAGAAGCAATCTCAGGGGATGAGGATGTGACGAAAAACGTTGCTATGCTACCCATAGCAATACAAGGAGAGTTCTTGACAGTCCTCTCCTAATAATCCTTAGAGAAGAGGTGGCTTTTATGGCAGATGATGAGAAGAATAATAATCTTGATGACGAGAATCAGAACAACACTGTTCCAGGAAAGGAAGATGATGAGATTGAAGCTCTACTCGCTGCCGAAGAGGCAAAGAACTTTTCTTCCGAAGATGCTAACAAAGCCCTTACACTCCTGTATCCCAAAGCCGAAGAGTATTTAAATGATACTTCAAAGCTTGAGCAGTTGCTTTTAAGAATTGAGGAAAAACTCAAAGCGATTCCGAAAATCGGAGAGAAGTTATCTGAGATACCTGTCTTTGTGATGATGATCAGATCGTACATAAAGAAGGAGTATACAGAGGTACCGATTGGTACATTGATTGCTATTATCGCAGCACTGTTATATTTCATTTCTCCGGTTGACTTAATCCCTGATGTTATTCCAGGTGCTGGTTATATAGATGATGCCGCAGTCGTTGGTGCTTGTCTTCTTCTTGTAGAAAGTGATGTCTTAGAGTATCAGGAATGGCGTAAGACGAATAAGTAAACATCGAATAGTAAAGAAGAAAGAGATTGATTAAACCCTTGGGCGATCCAAGGGTTTTAATTTGGAGGTAATCATGAGCGGATATATATCATTTACAGATGAAGAGAAAACACGAGCATATGAAGCAGATATAGTAGGTCTGCTCGAGCGCATGGGAGAGACAGTTAAGAAAGCAGGACGGGAATATGAGTGGTTCGATAACAAAGATCAGAAGGTTACGATATCCAATTATCTTTGGTTCAACCAATATGAGAGGGTCGGCGGTAATGCTGTAGATTTTATCCGTAAATATCTTGGTATGAATTATCCCGATGCGGTCAGATATATCCTGGGGGAGAATACCGGGCAGACAAGAGTATTCAAACGAAGGCCTGCTGAAGAAACGGAACGAAAGCTAAAAATACCTGATTCGTACAAGAATATGAATCGGGTATTTTCATATCTGATGAATAAACGTGGGTTAGACAGAAATCTTCTGCATACATTTGCATCGGCAGGTCTTATATATGAATCCGAGCCATATCACAATGTCGTGTTTGTCGGAAAAGATGAAGCCGGAGTCATAAGGCATTGTCATAAAAGAGGGACGGCAAGTCAAAGTGTATACAAAAGAAATAGTCCGGGAAGTGACCCGAGATGGAGCTTTCATTGGATCGGGAATAGTACAAATCTTTTTCTGTTCGAGGCTCCGATCGATATGCTTTCATATATCCAAATGTTTCCGAACGATTGGATGAATAATACATACGCAGCTGCATGCTCTGTCTCGGATAAGGTCTTGGAACAGTGCCTATTAGTTAACCCGAACATTCATAACGTATATGTGTGCTTCGATAACGATAAAGCAGGTCAGGATGCAGCCAAAAGGATAAAAGAGAAGTTCTTTACAAAAGGCATCCATGTTGAAATCCTTGTGCCTACGCTTAAGGATTGGAATGAGGATCTTCTTAATAGTATGCAGCTCGATGAAAGTGAGGTGAATACTACATGCCTACAAACATAGTGCCATTGATATCCGTCATGATAGGAATGGTAGTCTTCATGGCAGTAATATCGATGGTTGGAAAGATATATAACCTAAACCAGATCAAGAGTAAGACAGTCGGCGATGGACAGCACGGAACAGCCAGATGGGCGACCAAGTTTGAAGAGAAGTGTGTTTATAAGCATATTCCCTTTACTCCTCGAATATGGCGAGAACAGGCAGCCCGTGGAGAGACACCGACGATATGTCATTTCGATTCCCCGTCAAAAAAGGCGGGGTTTTCTAATATAGGGAAGAAGGGGAGAAAGAATAAGAAAGATTCTTCTGAACCACTGCCACAAGGCATTGTAGTTGGATGTAAAGGTAATAAGAAGACCACCGCCATGGTTGATACCGGAGATGTCCATGCTTTGATGCTCGGTGCAGCAGGTATAGGTAAGACGGCTTTCTGGCTTTATCCTTGTATTGAATATGCCCTTGCTTCCGGAATGTCGATAATGTCGACCGATACAAAGGGAGACATCATGAGAAACTACGGAAATATAGCCAAGGGATACGGATACAGTGTATCGGTTATTGATCTTCGTAATCCGACGAGATCTAATGGCAATAATCTTCTTCATCTTGTAAATAAGTATATGGATCTGTCAAAGGAACATCCGGAGAACCTAACTTATAAGGCTAGAGCAGAGAAGTATGCACAGATCATTTCGAAGACGATCATACTGTCCGGTATGGAAAACGCCAACTTCGGTCAGAATTCATTTTTCTATGATGCTGCCGAAGGGCTTATCACAGCTACGATCCTTCTCGTGGCCGAGTTTGCGGAACCTTCGGAACGCCACATAGTGTCAGTTTTTAAGCTGATTCAGGAACTATTGGCTCCATCCGGGGTTAAGGGCAAAACACAGTTTCAGATGTTGATGGCAGAATTACCTGATACCCACAAGGCAAAATGGTTTGCGGGGGCAGCCTTAAATTCGCCGGAACAGCAGCTAGGGTCAGTCATGACGACGGCTCTATCGAGGTTGAATATCTTCCTTGATTCTGAGCTGGAGCAGTTACTGTGCTTTGACACAGAACTTGATGCCGAGAAGTTTTGTAATGATAAGAGTGCGTTGTTTATCATAATGCCGGAAGAGAACCCGAACACTTTCTTCATGATCTCCCTTATCATCCAGCAATTGTATCGTGAGATCCTTGCAGTTGCAGATGAGAATGGGGGAAAGCTCAAACGCCGATGCGTCTTTTTCTGCGATGAATTCGGTACTTTACCGAAGATAGAATCAGCAGAAATGATGTTCTCGGCTTCAAGATCACGTAGATTACAGATAGTCCCGATCATTCAGTCCTTTGCTCAACTTGAGAAGAACTATGGTAAAGAGGGAGCCGAGATTATAGTTGATAATACACAGCTTACCATCTCAGGAGGTTTTGCTCCGAATAGCACTTCTGCTGATGTGATTTCCAAGGCGTTGGGTACGAGAACCGTAATGTCGGGATCAGTAAGTCGTGGTAAGGATAGTAACTCGGAATCTTTACAAATGGTAGAAAGACCTTTAATGACAGCAGATGAATTGAAAAACCTTCCGAAGGGTTCGTTTGTTGTCATGAAGACCGGATATCATCCCATGCAAGTACATATGAAACTATATTATGAGTGGGGGATTGAGTTTGATGAGGATCATCCCTATCAAGTAATGGAAAATGGGAATCGGAAGGTCGAATATGCCGATAAGCTCCATATCCTCATGAAGATAGCTCAGAAATACAATCCAAGAAATGTAGATGAGAAAGATAATGAAGATGATAAGGATGGAAGCTTAGGTCCTAATCAAGTTCCGATCATAATCGAGAAGCAAACGAGAAAAGGAACTGTCGGCGAGATGCGAATAACCCCGGTTAAAGATTCTTCGAGTGATGAAGAGATCTCAAAGGCACAGGTTCCTTTTTGACAAGAAACTGAGTGAAAGGGCTTTTTGTGTCTATATTTATCTTGAAGACAGAGCTAATAGAGACGGTATTTGTTTCCCGTCAGTAAAAACGATTGCATCAGACCTACATGTATCACCCAATACAGTAAGAAGAGCAATTAAGGATCTCAAACAAGCAAATCTAATTAAAACAAGGCAGCGCATTAGAGAGAATGGCGGAAAGAGTTCTCTTGAATTTACGCTGCTAAATTATGGAGGAAAGTCAAATGATGAATTTTGAACAGTTTAAGAAGTATGCCATCGACAACATCAAGAACTACATTTCCGAGCAGTTCCGGGATGGCGAGGTTGAGACTACCAATGTAGTCAAGGCCAACGATACTGAACTTACCGGGATTATGGTAAGAAGACCCGACTCTGTCATAAGTCCTACTGTATATCTTGAGCCTGCATACGAGAGTTACTTGGATAGCGGTGATGAGGCGTTCGAAGTAAAGCGTCTTGCCGAAGGGATCACAAGAGGACTTAGTAATATCCCCAACATTAATGCCGGGATGGTCCTTGATTTTGACAGTATAAAGGACAAGATCTGTTGCAGAATGGTGAATACGGATAAAAATAAGGAGTTCATTGCCGATAAGCCCCATACTGATATCGAAGATCTGTCTGTCCTTTACAGTATTGTTCTTAATAGGGATGAAGATGGTGTTGCCACTATTACAATCACTGATCCTATGCTGGAGATGTATGGTATAAGTGTTGACGAGCTTCATGAGATCGCTGTTAAGAATCAGGAGAAGGTAATGCCTTCTCAGATCAAAACGATGAAGGATGTTCTCAAGGCGATAATGGCAAAAGATACAGGAATGTCCCCTGATGAACTTGATGACATGATTCCGGATAATGAGCAGATGTACATACTCACTAACAAAGATATGATAAATGGGGCATCGTGTGTTATGAGCGAAGAAGCTATGGATAAGGTTAGAAAAACGGTAGGGGACGGTGTTTATATTCTTCCTTCATCCGTGCATGAGGTTATCATAATCCCTATGGATAAATTTGATGATCTCGAAAGACTTACTGAGATGGTACACGAAGTGAACCAGTCAGTGTCCCCGGAAACTAAGCTTTCTGACAATGTGTATACATACGACTTTGATAATCATCAGCTTGTTCTTGCCGGAAACGGGCAGACGGAAGAAGCTGCCGCTGTCATGAGTATGTGACGATTAAACCTATTTCAAGGTTGGCCCGGGGAGAAATCCCCGGGCTTTTACTCGCTTTACTTAATTGACTGCTGTAGAACACATCTATGCAGTAAGGGAAATTACATAATACCGATACCGCAAGATAGAAAAGTTTGTAGACTTAAAGTTAGTGTAGCGCGGTATAATTATTAGTAACTATTCTGATATTATGTTAGAAAGTTGGATAATCCATCTTGCCTTGCTGTATCATTATAGCCTGTCTGCAAATATTCCTGAACTCCTTTTCAGAAATACCGGTTACTCCACCGGCCTCCATCCAGGCACTGGCAAAGTTGGGCTTCGTAAAATAGCTGTCAAATTCGGCCCAAGAAGAGAAATTCTGAGGAATACAAAATGCTACCGCCCATGCTTTTCTAAGTTTCTCATCTGGAATCGAATCCAGAAACTCCCATGGAGCATCGAAACCTACTCCGCCTGAAATACCATTCAAATCATCAAGAGATAATTTCTTCATTTTTTCATCTGACATAGAAAACTCTCTTTTCACATATCTGTATAGATAAATTATATGATTTATCAAGTTAACACACTGTAAATGAACAGAAAACAAATATCTGAACGTGAATCAGATATTCAAAGATTCTTCAATTACAACTTATTTATAACTTGCCACCCGTCTATTTCTGATGGATCATAGTAGCCACAAGTAGGGCACTTATGTGCACCCAATCCGCCATCCCAATCTAAGTAAATATCACATTTGGGACATTTAGGACCAGATGCGATTTTACCGCCTGCAACATTCTCCAATTGGTCAGCTGTTAGTTTCTTATTATCTTCCGACATAGCAAAGTTCTCCTCGTATTATTAGATTTGTAGTTTTTATAGACCCTCATCAAGGTCTTATAATGCTCACAGACGCTGTGGATTAGTCAATGTTCTCCTAACGCTTTGACGTTTTAAGAAAGGCAATAA
>Ga0129311_1000557_pt1 | contig 31942 bp, 29 predicted proteins | sample Go1ome_FD_94435 | JGI IMG/M metagenome (GOLD analysis project Ga0129311, IMG submission 94435) | Western lowland gorrila individual fecal microbial communities from Wisconsin, USA - Go1022B metagenome | ecosystem: Host-associated > Mammals > Digestive system > Large intestine > Fecal | place...
ATTATTTCCACATTAGGAGTATAGGAGGCGATATAGAATGCCCTCACAATTTTTTGGATTAAATATTGCATATACAGGACTGTTGGCCAGCAATGCAGCGATGAACACCACTTCCAATAATATCGCAAATGTGCAGACAGAAGGCTACAGCAGACAGCAGGTGACACAGCAGGCATCCAATGCACTGCGGGTATTCCAGACCTACGGCTGTGCCGGCGCCGGTGTAGAGACACTGGCCATCGAGCGCGTCCGCGATGAGTTCTATGACGGAAGATTCTGGGACAACAATGCACAGCTGGGCGAATACGATATGAAGCAGTATTACATGCAGCAGCTGGAGACGTATTTTGATGATGATGGCAAAAGCACCGGCTTCAAGACCATCTTCGATCAACTGATGGTGACCGGTATGCAGGCATTGTTGAAAGATCCCAGCAGTGACACGGCTAAGTCCCAGTTCGTAGGATATGCCGGAGCACTGACCGAGTATTTCAACGGCATGGCGGGCAACCTGGAAAAGGTTCAGAAAGACATCAACCAGGAGATCAAGCTGAAGGTAGATGAGATCAACTCTATCGCCGGTGAAGTCGCTACTTTAAATAAACAGATCAATACCATTGAATTGACCGGAGTGAAAGCAAACGAGCTCCGTGACCGCAGAACCCTGCTGATCGATGAATTGTCCAAGATCGTGGATGTGCAAGTCAAAGAGACACCGATCATCGATGCCAACAATGAGAACCGGGAGACCGGTGCCAACCGTTATATGGTCAAGATCGCCGGAGGCCAGATGCTGGTAGACGGCAGTGATTATAACGGTCTGGAATGTGTGGCGAGAACCTCCTATGAGAAAGTAAACCAGACCGATATCGACGGCCTCTATGAAGTCTACTGGGCGGACGGGCAGAAGTTCAACCTGTACAATGCATCCATGGGCGGTGATCTGGCAGGACTGATCCAGATGCGTGACGGCAACAACGGCGAGAATTTCACCGGACAGGTGACCGCCACCGGCACGACGACCACGGCAGACGGCAAGACTCATGATACCGTAACCGTAAAAGTAACCAAGGCTTATCTACAGGATCTGAATAAGTGTAACCTGTCGGATCAGGGAGGCATTCTGGATCTGGGCAATCAGGAATTCTATTATGATTCATGGGAGTATACCTGTGAATACGATGCTAACGGGAAAGCCACTTATACATACACTTTTACCTTATCGGACAGTGAGAAGAATCCCCGGGGAATTACCAATGACCGCGTAGGAAAAAAGGCAGAGATCGGTACCGACCTGTTCTATCAGGGCATCCCTTATTACATGAACCAGATGAATGAGTGGATCCGTACCTTCTCTCAGAAATTCAACGATATTCTGACTTCCGGTTACAGCGGAAACGGAGATCCCGGCGTGAAGATGTTCACCGGTAATCAGGCGACCAGCGCAGAACAGTTTCAGCTGGATGACGCTGCGAAGCGATATGACAAACAGGAGAAAAAGGCCGGCAACAAAATGACGGTAAAAGTCAGCGATGACAGCTACTATCGCCTGACCGCGAAAAACTTCGACATTCTGGAGGCTATCGAACAGGATCCCGGACTGATGGCGAACCGTAAGGATGCCGCAGACGGTGTGGAGCAGAACGACCTGCTGAACGATCTGAAGAATCTGGCAACAGATAAGACGAAGATGAGCTTCCGAGGATGTAATGCTTCCGAATTTTTACAGTGTATTCTGTCGGATGTGGCATTGAACGCCTCCAGAGCGAATACCTTTTATGCAAGCTTTAAGGATATCTCCGCTACTATTGATAATCAGAGAATTTCCATCTCCGGTGTCGATGAAGATGAAGAAGCGGTGAACCTGGTGAAATACCAGAACGGATACAATCTGGCTTCCAAGATGATCCAGACCCTGACGGAGATCTATGACAGACTGATCCTGGAGACCGGCGTCTAGTATGAAAAGAACTTCTAGTCACTCAGCGCAAAGGCGCTTTCGTGAAGAAGTTCTAAGTTTCATACAGGAAAAAGCATAAATGCTTTTTCAGCGTGATGGCAATAATGGTATGGAATTCTATAGAGAGAAAGGACAAGAACATTATGAGAATTACGAATAAGATCATGCAGCGTAATAATCTGTCCAATATCAATACGAACAAAGTATATCAGGATAAGCTGAGCACACAGATGTCCACGCAGAAGAAGGTGAACCGCCCTTCCGATGACCCGGTGGTATCCATCCGTGCCCTGCGCCTGCGCAGTAATGTTACGGAAGTGACCCAGTATTACAGCAAAAATATTCCCGATGCGGAGAGCTGGCTGGATGTAACGGAGGAAGCACTGAAGAACCTGACAGAGATCATGACCAACATGATCAAGCAGTGCACCAAGGCATCCAACGGTGACCTGAAATCCGCAGACCGTCAGATCATTCTCGAACAGCTGAAAGCACTGGGAGATGAAGTGTACAGCACCGGTGATGCGGATTATGCGGGAAGATATGTATTCACCGGATATCGTACCGATACTTCTTTAAGCTTTGACAAGGAATACAATACCGAATATAAGATCACCGAGCAGCTGGACAACAGTGCCATCACCCAGCTGACCAAGGTAGATACCGGGAAACTTCTGGACATCACAGCAGCGAATTACAATGACCAGAACGCAGATTATAAGGACATCACAGAGAACAGTATAAGTGCCAATGATGTATATCGTATCCGGCTGGCTTATGATGACTGCAAAAAGGGCGGGGATGTCGAAATCAAATTCGGCAATACCACATGGTCCACAGCGGCGGGAGGTGTGATTACGAAGGCAACCTCCACGGATGCGGATAGCCCTTATGATAAGATCGCACAGAATCCGGATCAAATAATCTATGTGGCAGATACCGGTGAACTCCTGATCGGAAAAGATCGCTATAACGATCTGATGGCATGCAAAGATGATCCTTCCACCTCAGACCGGAATGAGGGTGAAATCCAGGTGACCTATCAGAAGAATCACTGGGTCAAGGGAGATCTGCGGCCGGAACACTACTTCAAGTGTGAAGCGGAAGTGGATGGCAAGACGATTTCCTATAACGAGAAGTATACGACGAATGAAAAAGAGAAGCAGGCGATTGAATACGATGTGGGCTTCAATCAGACCATCCGTGTAAATTCCACCGCAGATGAGTGCTTCCAGCACGGCATCGGCCGTACTGTGGATGACCTGGTGCAGGCAATGCAGGATGTACTGGATCTGGAAGCAGTAAAGACCAAGATCGAAGGCCTGCAGGAGAACGCCACCGGCGGCGATGCGGATATCCTGAAAAAACAGATGGAAGCCGTGGAAAAAGCACTGACCCTGTCCAAGGATAAGTGTCAGAAGATGTTTGAAAGCGGCATTACCACCTTCCAGGGATATCTCGATGACGCCAACCTGTGTATCACCAATTGCGGTACCAGAAGCAGCAAACTGGAACTCATCGATAACCGTATGAAGAGCCAGAAGACTACTTTTGAGACATTAAAGAGTGAAAACGAAGATATTGATGTGACAGAGACCGTTATTAACTTGAAGAGCGCGGAGATGACCTACGAAGCGGCTCTGATGGCTACCGGTAAAGTCATGCAGACCACGTTGCTGAATTTCATCTAGGAGGAAAACCTATGAAAATAAATACCAAAATTTTTGGAGAAGTAGAGATTGCGGATGACAAGATCATCACGTTTGATAAAGGAATCATCGGATTCCCGGAGCTGAAGCATTTCACCATGCTGCACGATGAGGAGAAGGGCAGCAGTGCCGGTATCCGTTACCTGCAGTCCATCGAAGAACCGGGATTTGCCATGCCTGTCATGGATCCGCTGCTGGTAAATCCGGAATATGATCCCGAGGTGGATGATGAATTACTTACCGGTGTGGGAAAACTCACTCCGGAGAACATTCTGGTCATGGTGACCGTGACCGTACCTTCCGATCTGACGAAGATGACCGTGAACCTCCAGGGACCTTTCGTTATCAACGTGGAGGAGCGCAAGGCCTGCCAGATCATCCTCGAAGGAAATCAGTATCCCGTGAAGTTCCCCATCTACGATATCCTGAAATCCAGAAAGGCGGGTGAGTAAGATGCTGGCATTGTCCCGTAAGAAAAACGAAGCAATCATCATCAACAATGACATCGAGATCACCGTCCTGGAAGTAAAGGGCGACCAGGTCAAAATCGGTATCTCCGCTCCCAAGGAAGTGCCCATCTACCGCAAGGAAGTATACCTTCAGATCCAGGAAGCCAATAAGGCAGCCGTGGATGCCGACGGTATGGAAGCATTGAAGAATCTGTTTGGATAAAATAATAGAAAATCCGCCATAGGAGGTGCCAAAATTTGCATCTCCTATTAATTTTTCGGGAAAAGTAACCGATAAACTGCTTAGAGAACAAAGGTCGTGCGCCCACGGAAGGCGCTTATTCATCACACGGAGGTGACCATTATGACCATAGAACCGATTTCCAGTGTCATGACAGTACAGGCGCAGAATACCGCCGCTGCCAAGAACACCACTACCAAAGTAACCACAGAGGAAAATACCTCTGAATACAACCCTGCCAATGTAAAGGCAACAGACAAAATTGATCAGACCACCGCAGTCGTCGAGAATGCTCAGAGCAGAGAGCAGAACAATACTTCTGCCGATCCCAATGGGGAACAGCAACAGCCTGTGACCAACGAGCAGATCAAGAAAGCGGTAGAGAAGCTGAATAAGAGCATGATGTCTCATTCCGAAGCTGTCTTCGGCATTCATGAGGCAACCAACCGCGTAACCATTAAGATTATCGATAAGGATACCAAAAAAGTAATTAAGGAGCTTCCTCCCGAGAAGACTTTGGATATGATCGCCAAAGTATGGGAGATGGCAGGTATCCTGGTGGATGAGAAACGTTAAGTTAGGAGGAACACTTTATGGCAATGAGAATGTCCGGCCTGATGTCCGGTATGGACACCGAGACAATCATCAAAGAACTGGTATCTGCGAAGCAGACCAAAGTAGATGATGCCAAAAAGGCCCAGACCAAACTGCAGTGGAAGCAGGATGCCTGGAAGGAATTGAATACCAAACTGAAAAACCTGCAGGCAAAATATATCAGCAATATGCGCTTTGTGTCTTCTTACAGCAAGAGGACCACAAAGGTATCCAACAGTAATGCAGTCAGCGTAATCACCGGTGAAAATGCGGTGAACGGTGTACAGTCTCTGCAGATCAACCAGCTGGCGAAGACCGGTTACCTCACCGGTGCACAGATCAAAGCTGCCGATGGCAGCAGCCTGACCGCAGCATCCAAGTTAAGTGATCTCGGAGTGACCGGAGAGGGTACTTTCAATATCACGGCTGGCGGCAAGAGTGTGGATATTACCGTAAATGGCGACAGCACCATATCTGATGTACTGAATAAATTGAAAGAATCCGGTGTCAATGCCAGCTTCGATGCGAAGAACCAGAGATTCTTCGTCAGTGCTTCCGCATCCGGAGAGGACAACGATTTCAGCATTACCGCATCTGACAAGACCGGTGACGCAGCATTGGCTGCGCTGGGCCTGAAAGTGGGACTGACCGGTGACAAGGGAGATAAGGCAACTCTTGCAAAATATCAGGAGTATGCTGCTTTCTATGTAAGCGGCGATGACGCAGCTACCCTTGCGAATATTAACAAGGATGGCAGAATCACGAAAGATATTGATTCTCGTGTAAACAGCTATTTGGAACAGTATAAGTCCCTGCTCAGCACTAAGAGTGATGCACAGAAGAAGATCGATGAAATCAATGAGAAATACAAGGATTCCAGTCTGGATACGGTAGAAAATTATGCAACCCAGTTGGAAGCAAAGCAGAAAGAGAAGACCGATCTGGAAGAAAAGATCAAGAATCTGGCAGACGGTGTTGAAAAAGATAAGGCACAGAAGGATCTGGATGCTGTAAATGAAGAGATGAAGAAGCTGTCTGAGAAGAAGACCGATGCCCAGTCTCTGGCAAGCGCACAGAAGAGCATTACAGATGCAGATACCAAGATTGCAGATGTGCAGAAGTACATTACCGTAACAGAAGGCACCGATGCGGATGGTAACACTACCTACACTGCACAGGCAACACAGACTTTGACAGATCAGGTAAACAACAGCTACCTGGCAAAAGCAAAATATGCTTCCGATGTCGTAACATCCATCAATAACGGATCCTATACGGCTACCGGAGCTACCAAGGTCACCGGACAAAATGCCAAGATCACCTTAAACGGTGCGGAATTCACCGGCAGCAGCAATGTATTCGAAATCAACGGCCTGACATTCACTGCACTCAGTGAGACGAAAGACGGTGAAGATATCACTGTTACCACGGAAGACGATGTAGACGGCATCTACGATATGGTGAAGAGCTTCCTGAAGGAGTACAACTCCATCATCAATGAGATGGACAAGCTGTACAATGCAGAGTCTGCCAAGGGATATGAACCTCTGACAGATGATGAGAAGGATGCCATGTCCGATTCCGAGGTAGAGAAATACGAGCAGAAGATCAAGGATGCCCTGCTTCGCAGAGATAGCAATCTGTCAACTGTAAGCTCTGCATTGAAGGAAATTATGTCCGGCGGTGTGGAGGTAAACGGTAAGACCATGTACCTCAGTGATTTCGGTATTGAGACACTGGGTTACTTCGAAGCAGCGGATAATGAGAAAAACGCCTACCACATCGCAGGAGATCCGGATGATAACAATACCTCCGGCAAGTCGGATGTACTGAAGAGCATGATCAGTAATGACCCGGATACGGTAATCTCTTTCTTCTCTTCTTTATCTAAGAGCCTGTATACCAAAATGAGCGATCTGTCCAAATCCGTAGACGGATATCGTTCTTACGGAAGTTTTTATGATGACAAGAAGATGACTTCGGACTATAATGATTATAAGACGAAGATCTCCGAGCTGGAAGAGAAGCTGAATGACTATGAGGATAAGTGGTATTCCAAGTTCTCTAAGATGGAGACAGCTCTTGCAAAGCTGCAGAGCAATTCCAGCGCGGTGACAAGCTTGTTAGGAGGATCATGATATGGCGTTACCTAATGCCTATGCGCAGTACAATAACAGTAAAGTGTTGACGGCTTCCCCGGCGGAACTGACACTGATGCTCTATGAAGGAGCTATCAAGTTCTGCAATATTGCGGAAGTGGCGATAGAAGAGAAAGATATTCAGAAAGCACACAATAATATCCGTAAGGTACAGAATATCATCGGATATCTGCAGTCTACTCTGGATACAAAATATCCCGTTGCACAGGATTTTATCAATATCTATGATTATTTGTCCAAAAGATTGGTGGAGGCCAATGTAAAAAAGGATAAGGAAATCCTGGAAGAGGTCAATATGCATCTCCATTCCGTACGGGATAACTGGAAAGAAGTCATGCGTGTCAATCGTGAGAAAGGGGCTATCTGATGGAAAGTCAGCTGACGATATTGTCCGAAAGCCTGGATCGGAAGCTGGAGGTATTGCAGAAGATTCAGGAATATAATAAACGACAGGAGGAAATCTTCTCTGCGGAGAAGGTGGATATCAGTCAGTTTGATGCTGCCGTGGAGGAGAAACAGCACCTGATCGATGAAGTAGTACGCCTGGATGACGGCTTTGAAATCATGTATGAAAAGCTGGCAAAAGAGCTGGAAGGCAACAGACAGCGTTACGCAGCACAGATTAAGGAGCTGCAGACCAAGGTAGCCAAAGTAACGGAACTCAGCGTATCCGTACAGGCGCAGGAAGCCCGGAACAAGAAACTGGTCGAGAACTATTTTGCCAGGGAACGTGCCGGAATCGGTCAGAGACGCAAGAGTGCCAAGAGCGCCTTTGACTACTACAAGAGCATGAGCGGCGCCGGATACGTACCGCCTCAGATGTACGACAACAAACAATAAATACAACGGATGAAAGGAAGCAGATAGAAATATTTGCTTCCTTTTTTAACATGTTGATTTTTTATAAAAATTCGGCTAAAATATAATAGAAATTTAGATTAGCCGAAGAGGGTCGTAAATATGAATTATATAAAAAGAAATCTGGAGAATGTAGTAAGTCAGGCAACAAAGGAATATCCGGTACTCCTGGTAACGGGACCGAGACAGGTGGGAAAGACGACAATGCTCCAAAAACTGATGGAGGGAACGAATCGAGGATATGTAACGCTGGATGATTTAAATGAACGGAATATCGCTAAGACGGATCCGGAACTGTTTTTACAATTGCATAAACCGCCTGTATTGATTGATGAAGTTCAATATGCACCGGAATTATTTGCTTATATCAAGATATATGTGGATAAAAACCATGAACCGGGGGCGTTTTGGCTTACGGGATCGCAGGTGTTCAAACTGATGCGGGGAGTGCAGGAGTCACTGGCGGGAAGAGTAGCGGTACTTTCACTTACATCCCTGTCACAGGCAGAGATATCCGGAGGGACGATGAAACCGTTTAAGGTAGAACTGGAGGATTTAAGTGAAAGGCAGAAAGAGAGAGAGGAAGCGGATACAAAAGGCATTTTTGAACGAATCTATAGAGGTTCTATGCCGGCTATTGTAAGCGGCATTAACAGCAACAGTCAGCTTTTTTACAGTAGTTATTTGTCCACTTATATTGAACGGGACGTAAGAGAACTGTCAGATGCCATAGATTCCCTAAAATTCTTCAGGTTTATTACCGCGGTGGCTGCAAGATGCGGTCAGATGGTTAATGCGGCAGAGATTGCCCGAGATGCGGATATCAATCAGACGCAGGCGAAGGATTGGCTGACAATTTTGGAAACATTGGGAATTATTTTTTATCTCCATCCGTATTCCAATAATTTGCTAAAGCGACTCGTGAAAACACCAAAATTGTATTTCTACGATACGGGTCTGGTGTGTTATCTGACAAAATGGAGCAGTGCGGAAACATTAGAATGTGGTGCTATGAATGGAGCAATTTTGGAGAATTATGTGGTGGCGGAAATTCGTAAAACCTACTTGAATTGTGGAAAAGAGCCGTATTTGTACTATTATCGTGACAAAGATGCCAGGGAAATTGATATTGTCCTGGAACATGATGGAATATTGAATCCGATTGAAATTAAGAAAACCGCAAATCCCGGCACAGAGTTGGTAAAGGTATTTGAATTACTTAACAAGGCATCAACGCCTCGTGCGAAGGGCGCGGTTATTTGCATGAAACCGGGACTTAGTGCGATTGACAGAAATAATTATATTATACCGGTTTGGATGATTTAAAATACGGTCCCTGTCTGAATATTAGACAGGGACTTAAAATTTCAAATCATAGAAATTATGATTGATTTATCACAGGCAGTATGTTATTGTAATTTCACGGAAAATAAATCCGTAACATATTTATCAAATCTGATTTAATTCAAAAATGTTTTATTCGGGTGTTTCACCACTGATTTCAATGCATGAAAAATATAAAATGGGAGGTATTTTATGGGGAAAAAGGATGGCATTACTAACAAGTATGTGCGCGAAAATGAAATTTTTGCCGATGTATTTAATTTCTATATCTATAATGGAAAGCAGGTGATTGATCCGGAACAACTGCAACCACTGGATACAGCAGAGATAGGGACTCCGTTTGGCAACAAAGAAGGACAGGAAGTTGTGCAGAAATACCGGGATATTTTAAAACGTGTAGCTGTGAAACAGGATGATAGCATGACATATTTGCTGCTGGGAATAGAAGATCAGACCAGAATTCACTATGCCATGCCTGTGAGGAATATCATTTATGATGCACTGCAGTATGGAAAACAGGTGGAAGAGATTGCAAGGAGACATGCAAGAGAAAAGGATCATCCGGGACATGCTGGAGATGAATATCTATCTGGGTTTTATAAAGAGGACAGGATTATTCCGGTTATAACATTAGTCATTTTCTTTGGAGCAAAGAAATGGGATGGACCCTTATCATTGCATGAAATGATGGGAGAACAACCGTCGGAGATTATGGAACTGGTGCAGGATTATAGGATCCACCTGATCCAGCCGGCAACATTAACAGATGAGGACTTGGAAAAATTTCAGACCAGTATGCGGGAAGTCATGAGTTTTATCAAATATTCCAAAGATAAATCCAAAATCAAGAGCCTACTAAAGGATAATCCTAGATTTCGTGGCTTACGTAGAGAGGCGGCAATGGTAATTGATGAATATACCAATATGGAATATATATTTGACGAGGAGGAAAGTGTAAATATGTGTGAAGGTGTACAGGGAATGATTGACGATGCAGTGGAAGAAGCATTAGAAGTAGAGACAATTCAGAATATCAAGAACCTTATGAAAAACATGAATCTTACAGCACAACAGGCAGTGGAGGCGATGGGACTTACTGAAGAGAAGAAGCAGATTGTGTTGAAAAAATTGGAAATTTAATTTGGATCATATAAACATACAAAAAGGAAGCAAGTACCCCACTCAAGAATACGTAAGTAAACAAGTGGTAAAAACTGCTTCCTTTTTCCAAATTATATCCTACAAAAATAATGAGGTCAACAACTTTATATAAAAACTAAATGAAAAGGGAAAATGCATGAGAGAAATTAAAATAGTAAAAGATGCACAGGAAAATACTGTTGTTGTAATACCAAATATTATATTTTGGAATAAACAAAATATTGATTGGCAGGAAATTAAGAAATATTTGAAAAGATATGTGGGAGAAATCATTGAGAATATTGAAACGAATGAAGAAATAATGATTGGAAATAAATTTACAGAAGAATATGTGGGATCAAAGGATTCACATTACGTAAAGGGAGCAAGAGCGAAAGCAAAGGCGAATGCTGTACAGGGAATCAGAGAAATTGTAAAAACAGCAAGTAATAAAGTTCATAAGGAAAATCGGAAAAGTAAACATGACAAAGATGCAGAAGGTGGATGGTATTACTATACGATTAGATTTGCATTGCCGATTTACGATAATGGAAGAAAGACAGAAATGTATAGTGTTTTTAAGGGAAGAATGGTGGTAAATTGTTCACATAATGGTAACTTGTACTTGTATGATATTGTTGATATAAAAAAGGAAGCAAGTACGCCACTCAGAAATACGTAAGTAAACAAGTGGTAAAAAACTGCTTCCTTTTCCTATACTATATAGTGGGAAAATAAAAAAGTCAAATATTTTTTCAAAAAGGGGTTAAGTTTCTAAAATACTCTCCGATATACTTAACAAGTAAAGCAAATAAAAAGCTTACCTAACAACTTCTTCCAAATCAAAAGTTTCGCACGCCGGAGATACGGAAGACAATGGCGATGAAAGTAAAGGGAAGTGCGAGCCCGGAGCAGACATTGCCAAAGCAAACAACGGAGCGCAGGGAAGCGCTCGTCAATTCAAGGAGGAATATATTATGGTAGTACAACACAATCTTACAGCTATGAACTCTAACAGAATGTTAGGTCTCACCACCAAGACTCAGGCTAAGTCTACTGAGAAGTTATCATCCGGTTACAAGATCAACAGAGCAGCAGATGATGCAGCAGGACTTGCAATTTCCGAGAAAATGCGTCGTCAGGTAAGAGGTCTGACTCAGGCTTCTGCTAACGCACAGGATGGTATTTCTTGTGTACAGACAGCTGAAGGTGCTCTGAATGAAGTTCATGATATGCTTCAGAGAATGAATGAACTGGCAGTTAAGGCAGCTAACGGAACTAATCAGACTGAAGATTTGAGCTATATCAATCAGGAAGTAAGCAATCTGAAGACTGAGATTGACCGTGTTTCCACAACTACAAAGTTTAATGATCAGGCGTTACTTGACGGAAGCTTTACAGGCAAGGCATTACAGGTAGGTGCAGATAATAGCACAGATAATCAGATAACACTTAGCATTGGCTCCTTGGGAATTGTTGGTTTGAGCATTAGCTCTGTAGATGTATCGAGTTTGTCAGGAGCGAAAAGCGCAATTGATAGTATTAAGACTGCAATTTCTACACTGAATGAGAAGAGATCCGATCTTGGTGCTGTTCAGAACAGACTGGAGCACACCATCAACAACCTTGATAATATTGTTGAGAATACTCAGTCTGCTGAATCTGCTATCCGTGATACTGATATGGCTACAGAGATGGTTAAGTACTCTAATAACAATATCCTTGCACAGGCAGGTCAGGCTATGTTAGCACAGTCTAATCAGTCCAATCAGGGTGTGTTGTCTCTGTTACAGTAACCCCAACATTGATGTAAGAACTACCTATAAGGGTCAGCAAATGCTGACCCTTATTTTTTGAAATGAGGGAAATATGAAATTTCAGGCAGATTTTTTCAAAGAAGAAGTACGAGAAGGATTTTATATAGAACCCATGATGAAATGTGCGTGGGCAGTTGAAATGGATATATTAGAGGACATACAGAATGTATGTAAAGAGAATAATATCCGGTATTTTGCAGACGGAGGAACTCTGTTAGGAGCAATTCGTCATAGAGGATACGTACCATGGGATGATGATATAGACATTGCAATGTTACGACCAGATTATGATAGATTTCTTGATATTATTAAAAATAAGTGGATGGAAAAATATGAATTAAATATTCCGGGTGTGACGGAAAAATATAACATGACATTTACCAAAATATATAATACGAAAGAAATTTCGTTTCAAACGGAACATTTGCAAAAATTCCACGGATTTCCATATGTAACAGGGGTGGATATTTTTCCACTGGATATCGTCCCAGATGATGAGAATGAAAGAAACGCATTTATTCAACTGTATTTAATTGTGATTAATGCAGCCAGTAAGATGAAAGACAATCCAAAGGAAATTAATGAATGTTTGCCAGATATTGAAAATTTGTGTAAGTGCAAAATCGACAGAAACGGTGATATTGGAAAACAATTATGCCAATTGGCAGAGCTAATTAGTAAATCCTATAAAGGGACAAATAATAGCAAAATGACGATGATGTCTTACGTTAATTGCAAAATTTATTTAAAAAGGGAATGGTATGAAGAAACAGAATGGAAAACGTTCGAGACAATGCTTCTACCGGTTCCGAAACACTATCATGAGGTTCTAACGGCATGGTATGGAGATTATATGACGCCAGTACAAGGTACAGCAACGCATGATTATCCATTTTATAAAAAGCAGATGGAAAAATTAGAAGAGAAAATGGTTAAACAGCTGTATGGTGTTGAGGTGTCAGAGGTGAGTAAGGAAAGTAATTAAAAACATATGGATGTACGAAAAACTATTTCAAAGCTTATGGATATCCCTATAATGGATATAAACAACATTTCTGTTATAAAGACGGGGATGACAAATCGATCCTTTGAATTTTCTTATAAAGGAGAAGCATATATTCTTCGGATTCCCGGTGTAGGAACAGAGGTGTTAATAGACAGAAAATATGAAGCGGAGGTTTATGCCTTATTAGAGAATAAAGGCATTTGCGATCATATTATTTACTTTGATGCAGAAACAGGGTATAAGATATCAAAATATTACAAAAATGCACGCGTTTGTGATCCTCTGAAGGAAGACGATGTAAGGCGCTGTATGATCTTTTTAAAGAACTTCCATCAAAAGAAATTTTATGTAAATCATGTATTTGATCTATGGGAAAGAATTAATTACTACGAATCCTTATGGACAGAAAAAACGATATATACGGACTATGGGTTTGTAAAAAGAAGAGTTTTTCAATTGAGAGATTATATTACTATTGATAAAAGCGAATTCTGTCTGTGTCACATTGATGCTGTACCCGATAATTTTCTCTTTGTAGGAAACGACATTCATTTGATTGACTGGGAATATGCGGGGATGCAGGATCCACATGTAGATATTGCAATGTTCGGGATTTATTCCCTTTATAATAAAGAGCAGATGGATAATTTGATAGATTTTTATTTTCAAGTGAAATGTTCAGATGCGGTGAGATTAAAGATATATTGTTATGTTGCAATATGTGGACTTCTTTGGAGCAACTGGTGTGAGTATAAGCGAATGTGCGGAGTGGAATTCGGAGAATATGCTTTTAGACAGTACCGGTATGCAAGAGACTATTTGAAAATTGTAGAGGCGGAAGTTGAAAAGAGGGAAACGAAGATAAATGAATAGAGTCAAAAGAGCAATCATCATGGCGGCTGGCTACGGAAACAGAATGTTGCCGATAACGCGGACTATTCCGAAACCATTAATCAAAGTAAACGGCACATCAATGATTGAGACGATTATTCAAGCTCTTTTGGAAAATGAAATAGAGGAAATATATATTGTAGTGGGATATTTAAAAGAGCAATTTAAGATGCTGACAGAAAAATATCCTATGGTGTCATTAATTGAAAATCCTTATTTTGAAGACTGCAACAATATTTCTTCACTGTATGTTGCAAGAGAACACTTGGAAGAGGCAATGATATTGGATGGAGATCAGATTATTTATAATAAGGATATTCTTTCTCCGAATTTTCGTTGCTCCGGTTATAACTGTGTCTGGACGGAAGACTATACAGAAGAATGGTTGCTTTCAACCGAGAAAAATAGGATAGTATCATGTAGCAGATCCGGCGGAAGTAAAGGATGGCAATTATATAGTATTTCACGTTGGACGAGAGAGGACGGCAGGAAATTAAAAGAACAGTTGGAGTTAGAATTTGAAATTCGCAGAAATCGGCAGATTTACTGGGACGATGTTCCGATGTTTTGCTATTTCGGTGAGTATGAGTTGGAAATATATCCTATGAATAAACAAGATGTTAAGGAAATAGACAATATAAAAGAGCTGGCAGCTATAGATAAGAACTATTTAAAATACATAATATAGGAAAATACTATGAAAACGAAAAATGTTAAGAAAACGGAAATTGACTGGTATGCTGTAATCATCCCATTATTGGGGGTGGTAATAATCAGTATTTTATTTATGTTATTTCCTGAAAATTCTACGAAAACAATACAGACAGTCAGAGTATTTTTAGGAGATAGATGTGGACTTTATTATGCGGTACTTGGATTAGGAATATTCCTCTGCAGCATATATATTGCGTTTTCTAAATATGGCAAAATATTATTGGGAAAACCGGAAGACAAAAAACAGTATTCTTCTTTACAATGGGGAATGATGATTTTTACATCTACCATGGCAGCTGATATACTGTTCTATTCATTGTGTGAATGGGCATTGTATGCGAATGAACCATACATAGAAGAATTGGGTGGAATACAGAAATGGGCATCAACATATCCGCTATTTCATTGGGGGCCTATTGTATGGAGCTTTTATATCGTATTAGCAGTAGCATTTGGATTTATGCTTCATGTGCGAGGAAGAAACAGGCAGAAATTTTCGGAAGCATGCCGCCCTCTGCTCAGAGATAAAGTGGATGGTATATGGGGAAAAATGATTGATTTAGTCGCCGTCTTTGCGTTAATAGCAGGAACAGCAACTACTTTTTCGTTGGCAACACCGTTACTGTCCAGTGCAATATGTTATGTATTTAATTGGGAAAGAAGCACAAATATTACAGTGATAATATTGCTTGTGATTGCGTCTATCTATACAATGACAGTATGGTTTGGAATGAAAGGAATTTCTAAACTTGCAGCCAGCTGTTCCTATTTATTTATATCATTGCTTGTTTATGTGCTGATCGGCGGGGGAGAATGCACTTATATTCTTGAGACCGGCTTCTCAGCAATAGGAAATATGGTTCAGAATTTTATAGGAATGGCTACATGGATGGATCCTTTGAGAACAACAAGTTTTCCACAGAACTGGACAATATATTATTGGGCTTATTGGATGGTCTGGTGCGTTGCAACTCCCTTTTTTATAGGTAAAATCAGTAAAGGCAGAACCATTAAGGAAACAGTCCTGGGAGGTTATGCGTGGGGACTTTTAGGAACTTTTTCTTCATTTGTTATTTTGGGAAACTATGGTTTAGCGCAGCAGATGAAGTATGGTCTTCCGGTATCTCAAATGATTGCTGATACCGGAGACTATTCGGCAGCTATTATGTGTATTTTTAAGACATTGCCACTACCTAAAGTAGCATTAGTATTATTGGCAGTGACGATGATTGCCTTTTATGCAACGACATTTGATGCGCTTACGATGGTAATATCGGTATATTCTTATAAAAAAATCAAATCAGATGTAGAACCGGATAAGAAGGTCAGAACATTTTGGGCAATTGTATTTATATTGCTTCCGATTGCCCTACTTTTCAGTGAAGAGTCTATGTATAATTTACAATCTGTATCAATTATTGCAGCATTTCCAGTAGGTGTAATTATTATATTGATTGTAGCTGGTTTTTTTATAGATGCAAATAGACTGTTAAATAATCGGCATGATATTAAAGCGTAAAAATGGATTTGAAAAATGGAAATATTAAAAAAACAAGAATATCAACAGATAAAAAACGATGCAAAAAAGATTAAATATAAAATAAATTCTTTGTTAAAGGAAAAGAAATATGTGAATGTATGTAAAATATTAGATGAGAAATGGGTATTTGAGTTATCAGGAAAAGATGCGGAATTGTTTGTTTTACAAATCATGAAAAATATTCAAATTCAGGAACAGACAATGGGGATGAGGGGAATATTTTATAATAGAAATATAAATGAAATTGTAGATATATATGAAAGTATGGTACTTTTACTGAGAAGAATTGAATTTGATTTTCCGCAAGAATACCAAGAAGAATTGCTTTATTATATGAATGAGAGAAACTTGAGCTGGGTTTGTGCAATAGGCGTTATACAAGGGGCACCATATCTATTGGCAAAAGAAGAAGTAATAGACAAAGTTCAAAAGATTTTTACAAAAGGTTAAGAGTGTTATGCATGAATGATAAAAAAATATGTTTTATAGCATGTGTGAATGATAAGAGAAAATGGGAGGAAAGTCTACTCTATATAAATAGGCTAATTGTTCCACCGGGATATAGTATTGATGTTTTGTCAGTAGAGGGAGCAAAGTTTATGACGGCAGGGTATAATGAAGGAATGAAAGCAACTGATGCAAAATATAAAATATATTTGCACCAAGATGTATTTCTTGTGGATCGTTTTTTTTTGCTCGAGTTAATAGATATATTTAAAATAGATAATACAATTGGAATGATTGGATTAGTAGGAACTAATAAGATGTCAAAAGATGGGGTTATGTGGAATACTGATCGAATATTTAGTACATACAGGAAAAATAATATGGACAAAAAATTGTGTACGCGGTATATACAACCTACAAAAGAAAAGATAGCATTTGTAGAAGCCATAGATGGTCTACTGATGGCAACACAGTATGATCTTCCATGGAGAGAAGATTTGTTCAAGCAGTGGGACTTCTATGATGCGTCGCAGAGTTTTGAGTTCCGAAGAGAAGGATATCATATAGTGGTTCCAATATTGGGAAAACCTATGTGTGTACATGATGATGGATACATTTTAAATTTAGAAAATTATGATGATAATAGAAAAATTTTTTTGCAGGAATATGGAGATATGTTATAGCTCAAATTCTTTTGGAAAATTTTAAAATAAGTAGAATTATAGATTGGTAAGAAAAATATGACATATAAGCAAATATATTTAAAAATTCAGGAAAAATGTAAAAAAGTGTTTTATGCGGAGACAAGTAACAGTTTAAAACAGAAAAACATGTTAATTGTTTCACATACTTTAGAAAGAGGAGGAGCACCACTCGTACTTTTGGAATTGATACCTTTTTTTCAAAAAGAATACAATATTATTTTTATATCTATAAGTGACGGAAATTTACGAAAAAAATTTTTGGAATGTGGATTAGACGTTTTTATAGGAAATAGTATTGATTTTGTTCCGTATGAGCCTGAACTATGGAATTCTTTCGACTTAGTTTTACTTAATACGATAATTTGTTATTCATATCTTCCATTCTTTATAAATAAAGATGTGAAAGTTTTATGGTGGCTTCATGAACCGGAAATTCTATTTCGTAATTTTTATGATAGAATTCCTGATTTTTCTTCATTAAGCAAAAATATTGAAATATTATCAGTGACAGATGAAACCGCAAAATGTGTTAAAAAATATTATGGCCGGGAAAGTAAAATATTACATATGGCTTTGCGGGATCAATATGTGGGAGAGTATGTTAGAAGTGACAATAAAATAAGATTTTTTATGCCGGCCAAGTTTCAGGCAATAAAAGGTCAGGATATATTAACACAAGCTATTTTAGATTTGCCTCCTGAAATCCATAATCGTGCGGAATTCATATTTGCCGGAGCTCAAGACGAAGTACAGCCGGAGTACTATGAACTTATTAACAAACTATCGATTGCATTAAACTCAGTTATTATGTTGGGAGAAATTGAAAAGAATCAGGTATACCAATGGTATCAGTGCGTAGACTGCGTTTTGGCACCTTCTAGAGCGGATGCGACACCCACTACAATTGTGGAAGGAATGATGTTTAATAGGCTATGTGTTTGTTCGGATGCAACAGGAATATCGCATTATATAAAAAATGGATACGATGGTTTCGTATTTCCGTCTGAAGATATAGTATCACTAAAAAAACTTTTGATTTATATAGTAGAAAATTATGAATCAATGGATAAAATACGGAGTCATGGGCGAGAGATTTATTTAAAAAATTTTTCTATGGCGGCAGTAGAATCTGAAATAAAAGATATAATTTTAGATAAATTAGAATAATGATAGTCAGAGAAATTATATATCTATTAAATATTGCAATATTGGAATCAGGATTAGCTGAAACCACATTATAAATTATAAGTCTCTAATATCATGCAAGGGAGAAAACAATGAAAGAAAAAATATCAATAATAGTTCCTTGTTATAATGTGGATAAAGTATTGCCACGATGCCTTGATAGTATATTTGCGCAGAATCTTTGTGATGCGACTTATGAAGTAATATGTGTAGATGATAAGTCAACAGATAAAACTTTAGAAATATTATTGGAGTATGAACATAAATATTCTGAAAAAATGATAATAATTTCGTTAGATCAAAATGGAAAACAAGGTCATGCGAGAAATGTTGCATTTGAGTATGCAAGTGGTGAATATATAACTTATATTGATGCAGATGATGTTATTGCACCTAATATGTTGAAAACTTTGTATGAATGTTTGAAAAAAAATGATTGTGATATTGTAGAATGCAATTACAAAACGTTTATGGAAGACTGTCACTTTGAAGTAGAAACTAAAGGACAAATAGAACTATATGATATGTCAGATGTTTCTTGGAAAAAAGCATGTATTTTAAGAAGATTTTCAAGAACAGCACCATGGGGAAGATTGTATAAAAGAGAGTTATTAGAAGATAATAATATTTTCTTCCCAGAAAATGTTACCATGGAGGATATATATTTTTCTGAGTTGAGTATGGCATATATGAGCAGATATATGTGGATTCCACAGACTCTTTACTTTTATTATGTCAATCCGAATGGAACATATTATAACCCTAGAGCAATTAAATATTATATGGATACAATGATTGTGCAAAATCAGGCAATAGACAAAATAAGAGAACTTGGATTGAATAATTTCTATGAGGAGGAGTATGAGTATTTATATTTTATAGTTTCGTTTTGTATAATTATTCGTAGAATGATAGACGATAAGAAATTCTTTTCGTATGATAATTATTTATGGGCATATCAAGAAACGTTATATAGGTATCCTAATGTTTTTCAAAACAAGTATGTTTTGAATACAGGTGCAGAATGGGTATTATTTTCAATAGAACTGGTAAAAAGAAAATTTTCAAAAGTAGAATTGGCAATGGCGCTTTATGGAGAGTCATATAAGGATGTAATTATCGATGAAGAGCAGGAAGAGAATCAGAGGGTAAGCGTATTGATAGTTGCACAGAATCAAAGAGCAAATTTGTGCACAACACTGGATTCGATTTGGAATCAATCCTACGGAGATATAGAGGTCATAATTGTAGATGACGCATCAACGGATGGAACACTCGATATCATTCAAAAATTATATGGTGAAAAAGACAATTTATATTATATTTGTAATGAGGAACCTGTCGGTATCAGCGCAAGCTACAATATAGGAGCAGAGTCTGCGACAGGAAGATGGATAACATTTGTAAATTGTGGAACAATATGGGATTCAGAAAGATTAGAAAAACAACTTGGGATAAATTCTGCAGATCAATGGAGTTATTGTCAGGTAGCGATTGGAAATACTGTTTATCCTAGATTAAATTGGGAGGATTATAAGCGTAGAGAAGTAACAATGCCAACATTGTTGTTGGAAAAACAGATTGATCTCCAAGGAATAATGATGGAGAAAGAATGTTTTTATGAATTAGGGGGATTTGACGAAAATTTGTCAGAACAGCAGGAGTATGATTTTTTACTTCGATTATCTGACAGATGTAGTGGAATAGAATGCCCTGAGATTTTGGTGTCTGCAAAGTATAAAGAAAAAGATGCGGAAGCATATATAGTATCGGACATATATTTGCTCAAAAAATATGAGAAGCAATTAAAAAAATATGGATTAAAAAAAGAAAAGTTAATACAAGTTTTAGATAATGCAGGATTGATGGAAAAGCAGGATATACTTTGGAAATATATAGAGTATATACTGGATGATGAAGATTATGCGAAGATATTACAGGAATATTTGAAGAAACATAATCTTGTAAGACAGATAGAAGTATGTGATACAGATACCATATCCGGGGTGAAGAATTGTACAGGATGTAATGTCTGTGCCGAGATTTGTCCGGTGAAAGCTATTCATATGAAAACGGATCAGGGAGGATTCTTGTGCCCTGAAATAGATATGGACAAATGTATTCACTGTGGCAAATGTAAACAACATTGTCCTTTACAAATAGATTTGCAGGGAAATTATCGTAAACAGATATGCTATGCGGTACAGTCGAAAACAAATGCTAGAGATCTGGCATCATCTGGAGGAGTATTTCCACTGTTAGCGGAGCATATTTTAAAAAAAGGAGGATATGTTGCAGGAGCTGTTTATACCCCTGATTTCTCAGTAAAACATGTTGTAAGCAATTGTTTGGATGAAGTAAGGAAGATGTACGGTTCAAAGTATGTGCAGAGTGATTTGAGAGGGGTATATATACAGGTAGAGAACTTACTGAAAAAAGACTACACGGTATTATTTTCGGGTGTAGCCTGTCAAATCGCGGGACTTAGAGCCTATCTCGGGAAAGATTATGAGAAACTTTATACCATAGATGTAATATGCCATGGAGTGCCATCGCCAGGAGCATGGAGAAGACATGTATTAGAATTAGAAAAATTAGGAGAAATAGTAGAATTAAGCTTTAGAGATAAAAAACATTTGGGATGGAAAACAGGACTCTATGTAAAATATGCAGATGGTAGAGAAGTGGCTACATATAGTGATAAATATTTAGCTGGCTTTTTGAATAATTGGATACTGCGCGATAGTTGTTACCATTGTAATTTCAAGAGTGAATCATATAGTGATATTACTTTGGGTGATTTTTGGGGAATTACTAAGATATACAGTATGTATGATGATATGGGAACATCCTTTGTAACGTTGAATTCGATGAAAGGAGAAAATTTATACCGGGAAATTAGTAATTTGATTGAAAACTGCACTTTGCTACCTGTGAGTATGGCAGTTGCTCAGAACCCTAGTATTGAAAACTCTGTAGACGATAATGAATTACACAGACAAATGCTTTATATTTGTAAAAATGGGGATTGGGAACAGGCACAAATGGAGGTATATCAAAGTCTGAAGTTTGATGCCGCTATGGTGTGCTTATGGAGTAAGAACTATGGGAATGCCATCACAAATTATGCATTGTATCATACATTACAAAAAGAAAGAACTGTACTGGCAATTGATACTGGTGTAAACCATTCACAAGGGAAATTTGAGGAATTTAAGAAGCGCCAATTTACGCTTAGCTCGGAGTACTATGGACATAGAGACTGGAGCAATATACAAAACAGCTGTAATATTTTCATTGTGGGCTCCGATCAGGTATGGAATTCTAAGTTCGCAGAGGGATCTCATTGGGGAAACTTCTTCCAACTTGATTTTGTACGGGATGATAAGAAGAAAATATCATATGCTTCTTCCTTCGGACAGAAGGGATTAGAACCCCACACGGAAGAAGATCGGAGACTTTATCGAAGATTTCAGCATATTTCCGTCAGAGAGGCATTTGGTGTGGAATCCTGTCGGGAGTTATATGGGATGGATGCCGAACAGGTAGTGGACCCGGTGTTTTTATTGAAAGACATGGAATATGATGAGCTGATTAGACGGTGGAATGCGGAAATTTTGGATCAGGAAGAGGAACCGTATATTGTGGCTTATCTGTTGAGTCCGACTGTAGAAAAACGTAAATTCTGTGAGAAATTGCAGGCACAGTTAAACGGAATGAAGATCGTTTATATCATCGATAGCGCTATGGAAGTCAGGGACTGGGGACGTCATGTACTGAATTTTGAAAATGTGAGAGTGGATCTAGATGTGGAAGAATGGCTCTGCTATTTGCGAAAAGCAGACTATGTCGTGACGGATTCTTTCCACGGAACCTGTTTTTCTATCATATTTCACAAGACATTTTTATCTATTGTGAACCGACAGACGGACAGATTTCAGTTCTTCGAGAACCTGCCGGGGATTGCGGAGCGTATTTTGCAGAAAACAGATGTAGCTATGGCGGATACGATGTTTGAAGAAATTCATTATGATGCTGTGGATGAAAAGTTAGAGCAGGAAAGAGAAAGATCACAGAAATGGTTGGATCATGCATTGTCAAAAGAGGAGCGGAAATAATGCTAAAAATACTTATCATTACATCAAAAACAATGCACACTGCAGAAAAGCTGCGGGATGATCTTAGAAAGAATTATAGTGTACAACTCGTAACATGCAATTGTGAAAAAGACTATCCCCATGAACTTTTATCCAGGGAATCCTTCGACCTGATCATCACGTTTGACCTGGTCGGTTTTGAGCAGACGACTTTGATGGGTGGCATTTCTTACAATCTGGTCAACAGCAAGTTCGTGAACTTCCTGCTACATGAGAATTTGCAGAACGAGAAATACTTATCCAAGCAACTGAGTCTTTCCATGTTTTTCTACTGTGCCGGAGAGGAATACGAGACATACTTAAGAGAACACTATCCGGATATTCCATATCTGAAGACGTTGCAGGGATCGGAGGAGACTGTGGAGACTGCTATGAGATCTGCTGTGGAGGAAGTATTGGCAGAGTGCCATTTGGCGTAGAAATATTACGTTATATAAAAATGCTGGGACTATTAAATAGTCGCCAGCATTTTTTGAATACGATCGGTATAGGTAAAGTATTCTTTTATTTTCTCATACCCATTCTGTGCAATCTGTGCTCGGATGTCGTCGTGTTCCAGGTAATAAGCAGCCTTCTCTACGGCTTCTTCCATGCTGCTGTAGAGGATGAGATCCTGACCGTCTTCGAAATATTCCACGAGCTCCGGCTGGAAGTTGGACAGTAGCACGCCATTCGATCCCATGATATCCAGGGCACGCAGCGGAATACCGGACTGGATGCTTTTCAGGGTGGGGTTCAGGTTCAGTTTGCTGGACCGGAAGACGCAGGGCATTTCCTCCATATATTTTACCGGGCCGAGAGAGATTACATGGTCACTGAGAGAATGGGGCTTCGTAGTATAGAAGTGGGTGTTGAATAATTCCCCCATCTGCTCCAGCAGGAAACAACGCTCCAAATTCGTAATCTCCGAGGCAATGGCAAAGGATAACCCTCTGCGGTTCAGTGTCAGGGTAGTCTGCCCTATTTTCCGGAAAGACTGATTCACGGAATCCAACAGTTCATCCGTGATTAATTCGTCTATGAAATAATATCCGTATACCCGCAGCTGCGCCTGGAGGATTCCCTCGATGTAGCCTTTGATATAATCATCTGCGGAATACAGCAATACCTGCAGGGGAGATTCATACAGATGTCCGATAAAGGAGACATCGCATCGGTGCTTTTGAATCTGTGCAGGGGAAAACTGCAGTTTGTCCAGGCGCTCCGTATTGACGGCCAGGGGCAGGTGATACACCCGGGAATATCCGAGATTTTGATAATGCTCGGCTTCGATGCGGTCGAACAGGAAGATCCGGTTCGTATCGTAGGAAAAATATTCTTCCAGCTTTTCCTCCAGCGGACTGTCGTAGCACCATGCCAGATAGGGAATCTGGTGCGCATGGCACAGATTCGCGACCAGCGGGAAGAAGTTAATGCTCATGACAGCGTCGTAGGAATCGGACTGCAATTGTTTTTCAAAGCGGTCACAGAAAAAATCGTCATGGAATTTATCGGGGAAGTGATAATATATCGTTTTACAGGTATGACCAAGCTGCTTCAGGTAAAACAGCGTATCTTGATACGTGTAACTTCCCATATCGTAAAATAAAATGTTCATGGAAATCTCCGTGTTGAGGCTGGGAGGCCTTTTATGTATTGATAAAAATATTATGGGACATATACCAGAAAAAGGCAAGAAAAAAGAAACACTTATAATATTATCTGATAAGGAAAAAGTCAATGAAATTTGAAAATAGAAAAAATGATTGCAAAACATATGAGTCCATGTTAAATTTTATTCAGAAGAATTTTATTAAAAACAATTTGAACAAAAATAATTTTAATAAAGACGGAGGCGGATTTTATGTTTATAGGCAGAGAAAGAGAACTGGCATCGTTAAAGGAATTCTATGAAAAAGATGGAATTGGTATGACGGTGATATATGGTCGTAGACGCATTGGAAAATCTACGCTTATTACGGAATTCGTTAAGGATAAGAAGACCATTTTTTATACAGCCACAAAAGTCGGAAAAAATAGAAATTTGGAATTGTTTTCAAAGCAGGTAGTTGATTCGCTGATGCCGGGAGTGGAGAATATCAGCTTTCATACTACGGAGGCTGTTTTTGATTTTATTGATAAAAATATAGGGGACGAGAAGCTCGTGCTTGTGATAGATGAGCTCCCATATTGGGCGGAGAGAGATGAAGCACTTTTATCTATTTTGCAGAAGTATATTGACAGAATATGGAATGATAAGAATCTTAAAGTGATTTTATGCGGTTCTGCACTCAGCTTTATGGAAAAGAAGGTACTCAGTGAAAAGAGTCCCTTGTTTGGAAGACGTGATTCCCAAATCAAACTGGAGGCATTTAATTACTTAGATGCAGCAAAATTTGTCCCGGAGTATTCTAATGAGGACAAGGCAATTTGCTATGGAATTACCGGTGGCGTTGCAAAATATCTTTCGATGATTGATCCCCGGAAGAGCATTGACGAAAACATCATAAGACTGTTCTTCAGAACGGACGGGTATCTATATGATGAGACAAGGAATCTTTTGACCCAGGAATTCTCAGATATAGCAGTTGTGAACAATATTGTTGAGCAGATTGCATCCGGTGAGAATACTCTGAATACCATAGCAGGAAAAATTGGGGAAAAAGAACAGACAGTATTATATTCGTTGGATAAACTGATAAATGTTGGACTGGTTGAAAAAAAGAAATGTATTACTGAGGAGAAGAACAAAAAGAAGACCCAATATGTTTTAAAGGACGATATGTTCAAGTTCTGGTATGAGTTTATCCCGAAAGCTACCAGCGTAATTGAGATGGGGCAGGGTGAGGTTTATTACGAAAAGGCAGTGAAGCCGTTACTACATTCTTTCATGGGTTCCGTGTTTGAAGAAATGTGTAGATATTATACATTAATGAAGGGGATAACCGGTGAGTATGGATGCTTTATTACTTCTGTAGGTAACTGGTGGGGCGTGGAGAATGTTGCGGACAAAAATGGAGATATAAGAGCGCAATCTGCAGATATTGATGTTGTTGCCTTGTCTGAGATAGACAAAAGGGCTGTGATTGGGGAATGTAAATTTAAGAATGAAAAGATTGATAAAGGTATTTATGAAACTTTAATTCGGAGAGGAAGACTTATTACCACTAAATATAAGATTTCAAAATATATTTTCTTTTCTCTATCCGGATATACAGATTGGTTTAAAACATTACCAGACGAGGATGTATTGCTGCTTACACTGGATTCTCTTTATGAATAATACCATGTTGACAAGCATAGAGAGGTTTGCTATTCTCTATTTATAAGCAGATTTTCCTATTTCAAAATTCTATGTCAGTATAAGCTGACGTCTGTGTCTTCGGAAGAATTCCTGCTTAGTTACCCAATGACAACAATAGAGCAGGAGAGACATAAGAACAGGCTGAGCTATTTTGCAATGAGCCGATGATATTCTCCTGTAGTAAGTGTAAAAGGAGAGTACAAATGGCAAAACGTTATGAAGAACTGACGATTGATGACGATTTTATGTTTGGCAAAGTAATGGAAGATAAGGTACTTTGCCGTGATGTGTTGGAGCGGTTGCTGGAGGAAGCGGTAGGAGTTCTGGAGGATATTCAGACGCAGAGGGAGTTTCGGTATGTGTCTGCCGGAAAGCCGGTTCGTTTAGATGTGTATGCCAGAGATCATAAGCGTATTTATGATGCAGAAATGCAGAAGCTGAATCATCAGTCAGTGAAAAAGTTGGAATTGCCGAGGAGGAGCAGATTTTATCAATCCAGCATGGATATGGATCATCTGAATAGAGGAAAATCATATCGGGAACTTCCGGAAGGAAAAGTATTGTTTATTTGTACATTTGATCCGTTTGGATTGGGATATGCAAAGTATACGTTCCAGAATCTTTGTATGGAGGATAGAAAGTTATATTTGGAAGACGGAACGGAGAAGATTTTTTATAATTGTATGTGCGATACAGAGAATGTCCCGGGAAATTTAAGAGAATTATATGAGTATATCAGAACAGGTAAAGTCGGAGATGACTTGACCCGAAGAATAGATCAGGCGGTAGAGAACGCCAGGGAAAACGAAGCATGGAGGTCCGAGTACATGAAAGAGTTATTACACGATGACGACGTTAGAGAAGAAGGAAGAGAAGAAGGAAGAGAAGAAGGCGAAGCAAGAGGAACTATCAGAGTTTGTAAGGAATTTGGTTTAAGTTTCGAAGAGACAGCAAATCGAATTCGAGAAATGCTTCAGCTGCCGGAGGAGGCAGTGCAGAGAGATATGAAGTTGTACTGGTAGTTTGACTTTCAGGTATGATCTTTTATGTTATTTGGTATTTCAAATAATAGAGCTTAGTTCTGTGACATTTCAAATCTTATTTATTTCAAATATTTAGGTAAATCACCATAGCATTCAATGACATAATCCATTTTGCATGTAAATAATGTTTTATCGGAAATGAAGAATGACGAATTCAGAAAAGCGTATGAGGCGATTCAACATTGAACTTTGCGATTCGCAAATACTGCTTTAATAGAAAATAATCAATATCGTGCAATGTGAGATTGATTCGTTGACAATATGGCATATATAACATATACTAAAGGAGCAGAAAGAATGGCATTTGAAGTAATTGCTTACGAAGATGTTAATGGAAAAGTACCGGTGCAGGATTTTCTTAAACAATTAACACCTAAAATGAGAGCAAAGATGTATGGTATGCTGGTTATACTACAGGAAAAGGGTAATATGCTTAGAGAACCATATAGCAAATATATGGAAGAGGGGATTTTTGAGCTTAGATGCAAATTTGGAAGTGATATTACTAGAGTTATGTATTTCTTTTATTATGATAAAAGAATAGTATTGACCAATGGTTTTATTAAGAAAACGCAGAAGACACCATCGGAAGAAATACAAATAGCAAAGAGTCGGAGAATGGTGTTTGTGGAAAGGATGGCAAAAAATGAAAACCTTAAATGAAATGCTTTCTGAGGAAATGAAGAATGACGAATTTCGAAAAGAGTATGAGGCGATTCAACCGGAACTTGATGTGATCAGAGCTATGGTGGATGCAAGAAATTCGGTGAATATGACTCAAAAAGAATTGTCGGAACGCACAGGAATCAGTCAAGCGGATATTAGTAAGATTGAAAATGGAACAAGAAATCCTTCCTTAAATTTACTTAAGAGACTGGCTGAGGGTATGGGGATGACGCTTAAGATAGAATTTGTGCCCAAATACAGCAAATAATTTTCCCTTGCATCTCCACCGCAAATAGTATAAAATAAACCCAGTGTTGCAAACAAAATATTACAATAAAACGCACAACGGGGTGCATGCCGGGAGGCATGCGCCCTTTTTGTGTTCGGAACAGACATCCAAAACCCTTATGCCGCCGGATGGATATCCGCTGCAGGTACATTCGGGGAGACAGTCGGAGCAGTTGAGGTTTCCGGTGCATCCGTCGCTTCCGGCGTAGCTTTAGGCTTAGCCTTCTCCAGAGATGCTTTCACTGCTTCCAGCAATACCAGGGAAGTGTATCGTGTCTCTGCGGAATAGGTGACCTGATCCGGATCCTGCATCTCGCAGATCTGATCATTCAGGGATTCTATGGCGGGCTCCAGCAGCGGATACATAGTGATGAGTGTCTCGTCCGGATCTGCGAGGCTTACGGAAGTAACCGCATGGTCATTCACGATGACCTCCACGTTTACGGTCTCGTTTCCCAGTACCAGTTCTGTGGTATAGATTCCGGGGATATATGTATTTGAGCTGCCCGCAGAGGAGGTATCGGCAACCGCTCCGGCAGAAGCGTCTTCGGAGTAGTGTCCGGTGTCCGCCACGTTGTCCGGCATGGCGGTCTCCGCAGTACTGTCAGGGGAATCCGGCACCCCGGAGGCATCCGTATTTTTTTCAGGCAATAGCAGCATTAACAGTAGTATCAGGAACAACACTCCCAGTGCGGCGAAGATTCCGGTATAGAGCAGTTCTTTTCTGCGAAGCACTACGATCTTTGTATTTGCACTCATTCTGAAGTCTCCTTGGAATGATGGGATAATCTTTGTATATCTTATGCAGCTGATATTTGTAATAGTACTTTCCTGCCCGGAACTTCACGTTGACAAGGGGATGGATGGGTTGCTATTATTTTAGAAAGGCATTGGCTTCCCGGCAGCGTCTGCCCCGTGGGAGAAGAAGGATTCAGGCGGCGCAGAAATGAGGAAATCTATGAATAATTACACGAAGGAAGATATCATCCGTCTTGTGGAAGAAGAGGATGTGGAGTTCATCCGTCTGCAGTTCACGGATCTGTTCGGCAATCTGAAAAATATTGCGGTGACATCCAGCCAGCTGGATCGTGTACTGAACAATAAATGCATGTTTGACGGTTCCGCAATTGATGGCTTTGCCCGGATCGAGGAATCCGATATGTATCTGTACCCGGATCTGTCTACGCTGGAAATCTTCCCCTGGAGACCCCAGCAGGGCAAGGTGGCACGTATGATCTGTGATGTATACCGTCCCAATGGACAGCCCTTTGAGGGCGATCCCCGCTATGTGCTGAAGCGTGCGGTACAGCAGGCAGAGGATATGGGATATACGTTCGAGGTAGGTCCCGAATGCGAATTTTTCCTGTTCAACACGGATGAAAATACGATGCCCACCACCAATACCCACGAGCAGGCCGGATATTTCGATATCGGCCCGTTAGACTTCGGAGAGAATGCCCGCCGGGATATTGTTATGAATCTGGAGGATATGGGATTTGTCATCGAGGCATCTCATCACGAGATGGCTCCGGCACAGCATGAGATTGATTTCAGGTACGATGAGGCATTACATACCGCGGACAACATCATGACCTTCAAGATGGCGGTGCGTACCATTGCCAGACGTCACGGTCTGCACGCCACTTTCATGCCGAAGCCGAAGTACGGTGTCAACGGTTCCGGTATGCACATCAATATGTCCCTGCAGAAAGACGGGAAAAATATTTTCCAGGATGCGTCGGATCCCAACGGCCTGAGTAAGGAAGCATACTATTTCATCGGCGGTATCATGAAGCATATCAAGGGAATGGCAGCCATCACGAATCCGCTGGTGAATTCCTACAAGCGGCTGGTGCCCGGCTTTGAGGCTCCGGTCTACATCGCATGGAGTACCACCAACAGAAGTCCCCTGATCCGTATTCCGGATACCGCAGACGGTGAGGGTACCCGTATTGAGCTGCGCAGTCCCGATTCCGCAGCGAATCCGTATCTGACACTGGCGGTCTGCCTGAGTGCCGGATTGCAGGGCATCCGGGAGAAAATCGATCCGCCCGAGAGCATCAATGCGAATATTTTCGCTCTGACGGCAGAGGAGCGGAAAGAACTGAAAATCGATCAGCTGCCCGGTACGCTGCTGGAGGCAGTGGAAGAACTGGAGAAGGATACCTTTGTTCAGGATGTTCTGGGCGATCATATTGCCGGAAAATACATTGATGCCAAGCGGAAAGAATGGCAGGAGTACCGCTCCCAGGTATCCGAATGGGAGATTCAGGAGTACCTGTATAAGTATTAAACGACGCCTTTCTTTTGTAATGTCGGAGTAAAAAAGACAGAAGAAAGGAGGTGGGCCAATGACGAACATTATTGTCGTACTGCCGAAGCTGGAGGAAGCCAAGGGTGTTAAGAATATCCTGGTACGTAGCGGATTCCGGGTGACGGGCATCTGTACCACGGGTACCCAGGCCATCAGTCAGGCAGACGGTCTGAATGACGGAATCGTGATCTGCAGCTACAAGCTGGCAGACATGATATATACAGAGCTTCATGAGGATCTGCCGGAAGGTTTCGAGATGCTGTTGATGGCATCCCAGAATCTGATCAGCGAATGTTACGGAAACGGAATCGTATGTCTCTCCATGCCGTTAAAAGTACAGGATCTGATCAATACGGTAAATCTGATGGCAGAGGGCATAGAACGACGCAGAAGACGCCGTCGTATGATGCCGAAGGTCAGAAACGAAGCGGATGAAAAAGCAATTAAGGACGCCAAGGAACTACTGATGGCGCGTAACCATATGACCGAAGAAGAAGCCCACCGGTATCTTCAGAAGACCAGTATGGACAGTGGAACGAATATGGTGGAGACCGCGCAGATGGTACTGTCCATGATGACGGAGTAATCCCGGCGCGGAGGATGAAAATGAGAATTATTAACAGGAGGAACGGCTCGCTATGAAATTTACAAAAATGCAGGGCTGCGGCAATGACTATGTATATGTAAACGGCTTTACGGAAAAACTGTCAGCGCAGGAAAAACCGGAGATTGTCCGTAAGCTCAGCGACAGGCATTTCGGTATCGGCGGAGACGGTGTGATCTTTATCAACCCGGCAGAGGAAGCGGATTTCGAAATGGAGATGTACAATGCGGACGGCACCCGCGCCGAGATGTGCGGCAACGGCATCCGATGCGTGGCCAAATTTGTATATGACAAGGGCCTGACAGACAAGGAAGACATTACCATTGTCAGTGCCGGGAAAATAAAATATCTGAAGCTCACCGTGGAAGGCAGGACTGCCACGGACAGAGGACAGGTTACAATGGTACAGGTGAACATGGGAAGTCCGATCCTGGCCCCGGCAGAGGTCCCGGTAACGGCGGAGGCCACGGAAGAGAAGGCTGACGGCCCGGCTGTGGTAAATGCACCGATCACAGTGGACGGCACGGAATACCGTATGACCTGTGTCTCCATGGGGAATCCCCATGCCATTGTATTTATGAAGGGAGTAAAGGATCTTAAGATCGAACAGATCGGTCCGGAATTCGAGCATCATGCCTGCTTCCCGAACCGGACCAACACAGAATTCGTAGAGATTCTGGATCGCAAAAATGTATTTATGCGTGTCTGGGAGAGAGGAACCGGCGAGACGCTTGCCTGCGGTACCGGATGCTGTGCCACTGCGGTAGCCTGTGCGCTAAATGGTTTGACGGACGATGAAATAACTGTTAAACTATTAGGCGGTGAACTG
>Ga0129311_1000558_pt1 | contig 31911 bp, 28 predicted proteins | sample Go1ome_FD_94435 | JGI IMG/M metagenome (GOLD analysis project Ga0129311, IMG submission 94435) | Western lowland gorrila individual fecal microbial communities from Wisconsin, USA - Go1022B metagenome | ecosystem: Host-associated > Mammals > Digestive system > Large intestine > Fecal | place...
ACAGTATTGTACTTTGATGGGCAGAACTATTTTGGAACTGACGAGTCAACTATTGATAACACTATCACTGCGACAAAAGCTTTTGCAGGTGGAATGACAGGCTTCTTTATGATGCGTGATTCAGCAGTGGATAAGGAACTTGTTGAGAGTCTTGCTACAAAAGTAGATGGTTTAAACGAAACGAATGCTGTTCTTGCAGTAGATAAGTTCTGTGTGGATAATCCTGTTCCAACTTGGAACATAAACTGGTCTGCAGATTCATACTTAATTAAGGCTTCTGAGATTAAAGCTGGAGTTTATGCAGGCGGATTTATAGGATATGTCCATGGAGGACAAACATTATCAATTAATAATGTTAAGAATAATGTCCAGATAACAACTACAAGCACAATCAGTAATAATGATTTGCATATTCTTAGTAGTGATCGTACGGATGCAAACTTCTCGTTCATTGGAGTGGTTGCAGGCAAAATTACAAAGAATATGTGTGTAACTTGGTGTAGCAATGGTGTTCCTTTTAAGACACAGGGCTCCTTTATAGGTGGACTTGGAGAAATTAATGAAGGTACTATTGGACAATACAGAGTCTCAAAATATGAAAGAGATGCAAGTAACCCTTATGTTGGTGGTGTGATTGGTCTCAATTTAGGTTATATCGGCTTCAACCCAAATATATATCAGAGCGAAAGGATTGAATTTAATTCTCCAGCTATAGTAACCGGTGAAAAAGAAGCAGGTGCAATCGCTGCAGAAAATTACGGATTGATATACACTGTAAAGTTTTCTGTAGGAGTTGGAGAATCGATTAATGTAAATGTCACAGCTAATAATGGAATTGCTGGTGGCTTGGTTGCAGTAAATGGCGGTACTATTACTAACATAAACAATGTCTGGGTAGATGGAAAACAAATGAACTTCTTTGTAGCTGGAACGGTTACAGGAACGACGGATGTAGGCGGCCTTGTAGGTCAGAACATTGGTTCAGGGGCATTGGATTTTGAAAATGTGTATGTTACGGCAACAGTAACTTCTAGTAGTGGAAATGCCGGTGGATTTATTGGTACCCTTGCAGCAACACCATCTGGAACAGGAATTAGTAATGCTACTAATCATGGATATGTAAAGGGCGTGAATGCCGGTGGTATTGTAGGTGCAACTACAAGTGACGTTGCAAGTAAGTTCTATGTAGAGAATTGCATTAATACAGGAATTGTTAGAAGTACAGATGATGTGAATCGTGCTACAAACGAAGCAGGAATTATTGTTTCATCAAATGGACAGGCCTTTATTAAAGAATGTAGAAACTATGCTCCAAATGTAAAAAATGGTATTACTGCTTCAAATGCACTTGCCATTGAACACTGCTTGGATATGAATACAGGTAGTGTAAACAGTCATTTTGGAAATGCCACATCTGGAAAATTATATAATTTCTATATTGAAATGACTGGTATGAGATATGATGCTGGTAATGGATGGGTTAATTTCCTTCCTTATACAGAATCTTCAACAAGTGGTGTTAACACTGGATTAACGGCACAGCAGGCAGCAGATCAAACTTGGGATTCAGGAACAATTGGCCAGACAATTGATTATTATCAGAGTGGTCAGGTGCAAAATACTGCAGAGATTGGTTTGCCATTACTTGCGATGTCAAGTGGTAAGTATGCCTTGATTTGGGGAAATTCACCAACCCTGTTAAACAATATTGAAACAGATCTTACTGTGGCGGACGGACCGTATTTGAGGGAAGGAGCTGATGGCTCCACAGATTCTTCAAGAAGCTTCAGTAAAAATTCTATTAGGTACCGTCTGTACTTGACGCTTGAACAGAAAACTGGAGCGCCAGCAACAAGCACATGGAGTTATCCAAACTTTATTCAGCAGTTCAAGAATAAGCATGCTGCGATTGTAGAGGGGGCATCTCTTGAAGAGGAGCCAGAAGAAACAAGTGCAATCGTTGAATATTCAGATGGATCCACTCCGGTAGATAGGACCACTGTTCAATCAAATAAGGTTGTATCTTTCTACGACCCAACAGCAACACCAACAGATGCAAGTGCATCTGATTACTAAACCATCTAAGATTTAGTAAAAACAATTTGTAATTAAAGTAAGTAAAAATAAAAATGAAACCTCCGGCAAGTTCATTTGCCGGAGGGAAAATTGAGACTTTAAAGAAGGGAGGTAGCGCGGATGCGACGCAAACCATTTAATAGAAAAATGAATAAGAATAGCAACTGCGGTGCGGCCCTGATTATGGCCTTAATTTTGACAACAATTATTTTAGGCTTTGTTTTATCACTGATGGCGGTTTCTTATTCGCTTTATAACTCCACCAACAATGATATGGCTAAGTTAAATGTAGTTGAGGTTTCGGATAGTCTGAGCGAGGAGCTGGGCAAGGAGCTTACAGATGAGCCAAGCATTTCCAATTTGAATTCCTTCGCCAAATACAAGGCTGCAATGACCCAGACAGATGATGCAGGAAACGTGAGTCGAACAAATCTTTGGTACATGGCTCGTCGCGAGATTGCTGGTTACTCCGTGATGGCAAATCCAGAGAGTGCAGATGTAAAGGCACCTTCAGCAAATGATGTATGGCCTTACTACGCAGAGGGTGACGCCAATCACAATGCAGGGCACGCTAAGCGTTACTACAAGGTCAATGCCACAACCAAGACTGACACCACAACAAATCGTGCACCTGGTGAGACAACCGTGTGTATGTACTGGACTCTTCCAAAGAATGGCAATGCTAATTCCAATAACCTGGAAGATGTCACCCTTCATGTGGAAGTCACAACAGAAATGGGAACAGAAAAGACCACCGTTTATTCAGAGTATGTGCTGAAGACAGAGTCCTTCCCAACAACAAATTCATCGGATGAAACAGCCCATCCAACAGCGTACCGTCTGTGGAGATGGAGCTTAAAGGACCGCCATAACTAGGGCAAATGAGATTGTCCCAGTTCGGGACTAAATTTTGTGTAGCAATGAAAAGTTACGCAAGAAGTAAAGAAATCAAAGAGGAAATACTTATGAAGAAAGTTTTTCTTACAATGAAAAAACTTCATAATAAAGATAAGATGCAGTCTAAGGATTGGCTGAAGAAGCATGCAAATTCCGGTACTACCATGGTAGAAGTTATTGTGGCTTTCCTGGTTGTAACCATCATGCTTTTGATCATGATGAGACTGATTAAATTCTCAGGAACTATGGTTATGGAAGCTAAGGATATTCACAATGCTCAGACCAAAGTGCAGGAGAAGATGTACGATTCTACAGATACGGGTAAGCCTATTTCTTATCACGTTTCATTGGAACTGATTGAGAAGACGGCTGCAGATCCTGTGGATATGGCAGGTACAAAGGTAGGGCCTGGTGGTGCAATTCCATCTAAGACAGATGATGCTGCAAATATTCCTTTAAAGAATGCAGTGTTAAAGACCTATTCACCGGATGGAGAAGTAACAAGGACAACAGGTGAAGTTGGATATTCTTATCGCTACCGGGAGGATTAATGGAAGGTTACTGATATAACGAGCATATCAAGAAAAGATATAAAAACGAAAGAATAGATATAAAGAAAAGATATAAAGCAAAGATATAAAGCAAAGATATAAAGCAAATCAATGGAGATAATTGTATGATGACAAAGAATCATACAACTGAATATAAGAAAGGGCTTAGAGCTCGCCTGAAGGCACTGAAGAAAAATGCAGGTTTCACCATGGTGGAACTGATTGTATGTTTTGCAATTTTAGGCATCTTTATGGTGTCCGCTGCGCAACTCATTTCCTCAACTGCTTTTATTTATCAGGATGCAAAAGCAACTGCAAATTCTCAGCAGGTGGCTGATATCCTTATGAATAAGGTGACAGGTGAGATTAAAAATGCCCAGTCAATACCGGTGATTGCAACTATGCCGGATGGCTCAAATTCCATCAAGTTTACCAATTCAGATGGTGTGCCAATCCTGATTTCTAAGAATGATAATGTGGGCAAGGATCCTTATGATCTGTTGAATATTGAATATAATCCAGGCACCGAGGGTGAAGACCACGTAAATTGGCGCTATGATAAGAAGGTCTATAAGGGATTCCACATCACAAATATGACTTTTAAGCAGGATACAAGTAAGTACGAAGACAATGTTTACATTGTTACCATTTCAGTTAAGAATGATAAAGAAGGCGCGGAATATGAAATGACCAGCCTTGTTAAGTGTTATCGAATTAAGAACTAAGAACTAAGAACATAGAATTAAAGACGGGAAGTTATGGAACGAAATCCAAGACAAATTATTATATCTGTGATTCGAATTATTGCAGTGGTACTGGCGGTTTTAATCGTGGGATTTGCCTCATTTACACTGTTTAGAATTCATACAGAAGCTTCTTCATCTTTGAGACAGGCGAAGAATATTCTCTTTGCTATGAAGTCAGTGGATATTGAATTCTATGGAAAGAATACAACGGTATTTGATGCAAGTCAGCCAGACGGAATCCGAGAAGGGACAAAGCCAGAGGTTGAACTTCTGAATGCAGCAAAGTACCCAGGTCATTATGCAATTACTTCCTATGATGTAAAGAAGAGAATTATCAAGGGTTTTATTTATATCAATGGTCGCTATCAGGTTTCTTATTCTTATCGCGACAAGGATACAGACAGATGGAAGGTTGATTATACTTTCACAGTTCTGGATTATGATGATGCAGAAGATGAATGTAACTAGCAGTTTAGCTAACGCAAGATAAAACTAAGAAAAAACAAGGTTGAACAAAGATTGCCCCAGTATAATGAAGGGCCGATGATAAGAAAAAAGCTAAACTTACGAGACATAATTTAGGGTGGGAGAAAAGATGGAACTATTAAATGTGACAATGTTCCTGAGCAAATTAATATTCTATATCGTGTTCTTTTTTGCAGGCGCATCGGTATTCTCCTTTTTGAATGTGGTGGTGGCGAGAGTACCCAGGCATGAAACATTCATGAAGGGAACTTCCCATTGTGAAAACTGTGGTCATGCGCTGGAACAAAAGGACATGGTTCCGATTTTTTCCTGGCTTCGCCTGAAGGGAAAGTGCAGGTACTGTGGGTCACCGGTTTCACCGGAATACACAATCGTTGAAGCATTGGGCGGCCTGGCAGCAGTTGTACTGGTGATTCTCTGGGGGATTTCTTTACAGGGACTCTTAATATTTTTATGGATTGCAATGACATTCCTGCTTGTCATGTTCTTGCGTGAAGAAGCGCAAATTCCATTTGGCGCATATCTGATTATGCTGATCCTATCTGTGGTCAGTGTCGTATCCATGAATGGAAAAGTGACAAATGGATTTATCCAGGGAATTGGGCTTTTTTCTGGAGTTTATAAATTCAGCTTGCCTGTATATTTGCAGGGCTACTCTTTAGAAAAGTCAGTTCTGTTAAAGCATTTTCAGGAAAATATACTTGGTCTCATGGTTATGGGAACGCCTATATTTTTCCTTCGTTTTATTGTAAATAAGCTGAGAGAAAAGAATTTATCCTATGATTTTGTAATGGTGGCTGCACTTCTTGGATTTTTCCTGGGAGTAAAGGCTTCTCTAATAATTGCTTCGGTAACTGTAATAATTTACATAATTGTCACGCTAATCTGTCAAATTTACACAAAACAAGCGACAACTTCGCCCAAACATGCTAAAATGGGACGAATGGGGAAAAACGGTCAACATAATATTGTGGATCGTGATCATTTGCTGGCAGACTTAATGGGGATTATGTCTGTTGTTTTTGCGTTATTTTTATTTTACTAAACGCTTATAAATGCGGTGGTTACGAGAAGGCCGTAAAGTATAAAGAATCGACATTTCCTGTGGAAAGGTTAGACTTTGTTTCTTTAAACAAAGAATTTTGCAGGGGATGGTGGAGGTACCAGGTTGGAAAATTACAGATATACAGCCAAAGATGAAAAAGGTAAATCTGTATATGGAATGATGAAAGCTAGAGATGAAGTGGATCTCCAGGCCAAGTTGAAGGCTCAGGGCCAGTTTCTAGTTGACATCAAAGGAGACACCAAGAAGAGGGTTTCTTTCAAAAAAATGCGCTCAGATAAGCTGGCCGATTTTTCTAGAAATTTAGGAAAGCTCCTCAAAGCTGGTGTTACTTTAGTGCGCGCACTTCGTATTGTCGCTGAAGATGAAGCGATAAAGCCTGCTGAAAAGAAGACCTTTGATCAGCTTCAGAAGGAAGTTCGTAGTGGTACGCCATTTTCTGATGCCTTGGCAAATCAGGGCGACACATTCCCAATACTCTTTATTAATATGATTCGAAGCGCAGAGAACACAGGTGGTCTGGATACAATTTGTGATCAGATGGCGGAATACTACGATAAGGAATATCGTTTGCAGCAGAAGGTAAAGTCTGCCATGGTATATCCTAAGATTCTTACCGTTCTGATTATTGGTGTTGTAGCCATTATCATGGGCTTCGTAATTCCTCAGTTCAAAACCTTATTTGATCAAATGGAATCTCTGCCTGTTTCTACAACAATTCTGCTTGCTATTTCAAATTTTGTTAAGAACAGATGGTATGTAATCATCTTTGTTGCTTTCGTCCTTTATATGGCAATCAGAATTCTGAAAACATTCCCAGCAATTCGTATGCTATTTGCAAGATTGGAACTGCATGCTCCAGTATTTGGAAAGTTGAAAAAGGTTATTTATACAGCACGTTTTTCAAGAACACTTTCCAGCCTTTATTCAGCAGGTATTCCAATTGTTACTTGTCTTACAATCGCCAAGACAACAATTGGTAATGCATATATTGAGAAACAATTTGATGACATGATCGCCAATGTACGTTCAGGTGCAACGCTTTCTGAAGGTATTGGTAAGATTGATGGTTTCGTTAAGAAACTTTCATCTACCATTGGCGTCGGAGAAGAAACAGGTGCACTTGATTCCATGCTGACATCAATTGCAGACCAGATGGATTATGATTCCGAGATGGCAACACAGAGACTTGTAGCATTGCTTGAACCAGCAATGATTGTCATCATGGCTGTTGTTGTAGGATTCGTAATTATTTCTGTCATCACACCTATTTACGGTTCGTACCAGGCTATTTCAAATAGCGCAGGCTGATGTAAGAGGGGATTTATATTGAGTACAGTAGTTTATATTTCAAATAAAGAAATACAGATTGTCACAGGAACTCGTGGCAAAAAGGCGAGCGCAAAGCAGTTCTATCTGATGAAAGCCCCTGAAGGCAGTGTAATCAATGGTATGGTCCTTGATGTAAATGCTTTTCAGACTTTCTTAAAAGAATTTTGGGAGGCAAATAATCTTCCAAAGAAGGACGTTTACTTACTGACTAGTTCAAATAAGATTGCCGGTAAGATGGTTAAACTTCCAGTCATGAACAAGAAGAAGTCCACTGCTTTTATTCAGCGTGAATTCGCAGACATGGAACGTGATGAGAATACAACGGTAATCTCATATCTGCCTCTGAAGGCAGCTGCTAAGATGAGATCTGTATATGCTTCCATGCTTTCCAGAGATTCTATTAAGGAACTTGCAGATGTGTTTACAAATGCGGGAATTACTTTAAGTGGAATCGCTTCGTCTGATGCAACAGAAATTGCAATGATTGAACGTACCTGTGCATCTAAGAACCGTACATTTGTTGTACAGATTCTGGACGGTAACATGGTTACCAATATCCTTTGGTTAGATGGAAAGTTCAACTACATCAACAGCATTAGATGCTTCCATGAACCAGGTACCCAGGAATTTTATGATGATGCTTCTCGTGCCCTTGGAAAGATGCGTCAGTTCATGATGACACAAAAGATTGAATCTCCAATTGAGAGAGTTTATCTTGCAGGTACTGACGAGAGCAATGTTGCTTTCTATGATGAAATGCTGAAGGCTCAGGATATTCAGGCACCCGTAGAACTTATTACACCATCAACAGCAGATCGTGGTTTTGATACATTTAAGTTCCAGAGGATATTCCCTGCAGTTTCTGGTCTTTTCGATTTTGGTCCTGAAAATGATTTCCTTCGTAGTTTGAAGGATGGTGAGAAGAAGGAAAGTGCTGATCAAAAGGCGATTTCAAAAGGAAGATTAGTCACACTTGCAGTAATTGCTGGTGTTATGATTCTTCTCTTTGGTGGATCCCTTACAGCAAGACTTATCCGTGAGGGACAGTTAAAATCCCTTCAGTCATACAATGATGGGGTTGCCAGTCAGATTAATGAATATGATCTTTATTCTGCTGAAAGAGATGCCTTAGAGCAGCAGAGTCTTTCTCTGGATAATGTGGTATCAAGTATTGATACATATCCTCTCGGAAATGAAGATGTCCTTTCCGTTATTGAATCTACAGCTAAGGGCTATGCGGATATCAAAATTGACAGCTTTGATGCAGAAGCTGGTGTGGTAAACATCATTGCCACTGCACCTGCTGTTTCTGATATAAATAAATATATCGCCCGTCTTCTTCAGGAAGATATTTTCATGGACGTTACATACACAGGCTACACGATGAATGCAGATGGAACATGGGATATCCATGTAATCTGCACTCTGACTGAAGGCGCAGGAAGATAGGAGGGGATAATATGCAAAGTAATGGTATTTCAAAGAGAGATCAACTTATCCTTTTCCTTCTTGGAATTTTCCTGATTGTTGTTGTAATCGGATATTGGGGTGTTCGTCCACAGTTTAGAAAGATGGCATCCATTCAGAATGAAATTGAAGAGGAAGAGGAAACAAAGAGAGAAAACACAATGAGGATCTCTCAGCTTCCAATGCTCGAAGCAGAATGTGAAGAGTATCAGAAGGTAATTGATGAATATCAGGATGATTTTTATTCGGTTATGACCAGTGATGAAATTGATCGTATGCTTACAAGTCAGGCACTTAGCCTTGGTCTTTCTGCATATGACCTGGAAATCACAATGCCAGATGCACCATCCGATCGACTGGCTTATCAGTATTCATATCTTTACTCTCAGCAGATTGCTGCCCAGGCAACTGCAGAAGATCAGGAAGCACTTGGAGCAGAGGAACGTGAATCCGCTGCAGAAGCAGAGGAATATGCCACCGGTGAAGAATCTGATTTAAATGAAGATGGTGAATCTACAACAAGTACATATGTTGCAAATCAGGAAATTTATGCAGCCACTGTATCTATGACAGTTGGTGGTGATATGGAAGATTTACAGAAGTTCCTGGATCAGCTGAATGCTCCTGAAAAGCGTATCTTAGTTGTTTCCTATGCCTGGGGTGAAAGAGAAGTGCCTATTACATCAACAGGCGCTGATGCCTCTAGAGCAGATACTTCCGTAATGCTGGGAAGCGATGAAAGTGCTGATACATCAACAGGTGAAGTTGCTGTTCAGGTAACAAAGACTCTGACAGTTAACCTTGAAATCTACATGAATAAGAGTGATGCATCATTAAGTAGTGCTACGGATGCATCAGGAAACACAGAATCTACAGATGCTGTAGATAGTGGTGATATGCAAGTAACACCAAGAGATAATTAGAAATATTAGTCAGACAAAATTGACAGGAAATCTTCGACAAGTTCATTTGTCGGAAGTTGGATTTAAGAAAAATGGGGGACCAGTGATTCATGGAGCCTAGAAAAAATATTCGAATAGGTGATGTGCTGAAGGAATTCGGCTACGTAACCGATGAACAAATCGGGGAGGCAATCCAGTATCAGAAGACTCATGAAGGCCTTCGACTTGGTGGTGCCCTGATTGAAATGGGATTAATTACTGAGCATCAGATGCTGGAAGCTCTGGGACATCGTCTGGATTATCAGGTAGTATCTATTGCGGATTTATCCATTGATATTAAGTCAGTTGGTTTGATTCCTCAGGGTATGGCTGAAAACTATCAGATGATGGCCTACAAGCAGGAAGATGGTCTGCTGTATGTTTTGACCAACGATCCTCTGAACTTCTACGGACTTGAAGATATTCGCCAGGTTGCTGGTATGGATATCATGCTGTCCCTGACAGAGGCTGCGCCTCTGGCGGATGCGATTCAGTACTACTATGCAGAAGTAACCGCTCACCGTATGGCGGAGGCTGCTTCTAAGGATTCTGCACCAGAAGAAGAAATTGTCGATATCAATATCGAAGATGCAGAGGATGATACACCGATCATCAACCTGCTGAACTCTCTGATTGTAAGAGCGTATAACACAAACGTTTCCGATATTCATATTGAGCCATTTGAGAATTTTACAACTGTGCGTATGCGTATGGATGGCGTTATTCAGGATTACATGACTGTTCAGAAGAACATTCATTCTTCCCTGATTGCCCGTATTAAGATTCTTGGTGACATGGATATCGCAGAACGTCGTATTCCACAGGATGGTCACTTCCGTTCTATGGTAGATGGCACACCAATCAATATCCGTGCCTCTGTAATTCCAACTGTATTTGGTGAAAAGGCGGTTCTTCGTCTGCTTGCTTCCTCTGCAACCATTGACCACTCAGGTTCCTTTGGTATGACTCCAGAGAACTATCAGAAGGTTGAGGACATGCTTCAGTCGCCAAATGGTATCGTCTACGTTACAGGACCTACAGGTTCTGGTAAGTCTACAACTCTTTACATGATTCTTCAGGAATTATCCCAGAGAGCGGTAAACATTTCCACAATCGAAGACCCTGTCGAAAAGAATCTGCCTAAGGTTAATCAGATGCAGGTTAATAACCAGGCAGGACTTACATTTGAAATTGGTCTGAGAGCCCTGCTTCGTCAGGATCCAGATATTATCATGCTGGGTGAAACACGTGATAGTGAAACAGCTTCCATTGCGGTTCGAGCAGCCATCACAGGCCACCTGGTACTTTCAACCCTGCATACAAACGATGCAGCTTCCACTGTTGTCCGTCTGGTAGATATGGGCGTTGAACCATACATGCTTGCCAACTCTCTGGTTGGTGTAATCGCGCAGCGTCTGGTTCGTAAGGTTTGTCCTTTCTGTAGCCAGTGGGGCGAGATGACCGATGCAGAAGAGAGAACAGTAGGCCATCGCCTGATTCAGGTAAAGCATACAGTTGGTTGTAAGCAGTGTAACAACACAGGCTACAAGGGCCGTGTATCCATTCATGAAATCCTTCCAATCACTAAGGAAGTTCGTGACATGGTATCTAAGGGCAAGTCAGCTGAGGAAATCAAGGAATACGCTTTAGCAAACCTTGGTATGGATTCTCTGAAGGCAAGTGCCATGAAACTGGTGGAAGAGGGAACAACCACCGTTGCAGAACTTGCAAGAGTTGCTTACTACGACTAATTCCGCAGCAAATGAGTTTTGTGCAATTTCAACGCAAAATTGTGCAATTTCGGTCAAAACGTCAAAAATACGCACCCTTTGCGAAAAACACGTTTGCATTTTTTAGCCTCTAGGGCACTAAAAAGTAGTCAAAACATGACCGAATATGCTTGATTATAGTAACATAATTAATATTTGTGACCGCTTGTTTTACAAAATTGTGCAAAATATATAAATTAAATTGTGCAAAACTATGCAAAACTATGCAAAAGGACGAATTTGTCATAGTGCCTAAGAATGATTGAAAATATTAGCAATCATTGGTATACTCTAATCACCAAAAACGTAATACGAATTAAAAATTCAGATTCGTAAGAGAGAGTTATTTTTCATATTAAGGAGGAAACGTTTATGAAGAAATTAAGAAAGAATGACAAAGGTTTTACACTTGTAGAACTGATCGTAGTACTTGTTATCCTTGCACTGCTTGCAGCAATCCTTGTTCCAGCTCTGCTTGGTTACATCGACAAGGCTAAGAAGGAAAAGAACTATCAGGCAGCTCAGGAAGTTCACACAGCTGTTCAGGCACTTGCTACTGAGTCTTATGGTAAGGGTAAGTCAGAACCTAAAATGTCACTTGCAGATATTGAGAGCCTTGCTGGTATTGAAAATCTTAGTGAAGTTGTTGTTGTATTTAAGACCAAAACAGATGATACTAAAGTTAATTTCCAGGTATCTTCCATGAGTGTTAAGTTTTCATCAGATTCTGCAGCAACTTATTATACATACCATAAAAACAAGGATGGTAAGTATATTTGGGAAGCAACAGATGTACCAACAGTACCTGGTGATGGAGATTCAATTAAAGTACTTACACTTAAAACTAAGTAAACTAATTAAAATCAGTTAGTTAGTAATTGACGATATCAAGGTGGAATGCCTTCGGGTATTCCATCTTTTTTTATGCCTAAAAGTTGTATACTTATAGGGTATTCCTATAGATGATAATAAGAGAAGGTTATTACTGTGGGAGAGCGATGAGACTGCAAAAGAGTGATTCACTCATGCTGTCAGTAAACAAAAGGGGAAAAGGGAAATGTCTAAGAAAGAAGAAGTAACTGGTGTAGAGCCAAAGGAAATGAAGCCAAATGCATTTGCATTGATTCCGATTGCTGTATTTTTGGTTTTATATTTGGGAAATGGTATTTACTTTGAGTATTTAAATCCAAGTGAAGGCCAGATGGGTTTCTATGTAATGTCGGTGGTTGTGGCTTTTGGTCTGGCGCTGATTGTGGCTTTTGCTCAGAATAGGAAGTTAAGTTTTGACCAGAAGATTCATCTCTGCGCCCAGGGTATTGGGGATGACAACATCACCATAATGCTTTTGATATTCTTGGCAGCTGGTGCTTTTTCAGGGATTGCATCTGCTGCAGGTGGTGTGGAATCCACTGCGAATTTACTTTTGAATATCATTCCGGGGAGGCTTGCCATTCCTGGGCTCTTTATTATTGCCTGTCTGATTTCCATGTCCATGGGAACTTCTGTGGGTACCATTACAGTTCTTGTTCCTATTGCAGCTGAGGTTGCAAAGACAGGACATTTTGATCTGCCACTTTGTGTTGGTACGGTAGTTGGTGGTGCTATGTTTGGAGATAATCTTTCATTCATTTCTGATACAACGATTGCTGCAACCAAGACGCAGGGGGTTGAGATGAAGGATAAGTTCCGCGTGAATTTTAAGATTGCTCTTCCTGCAGCTTTGATTACTTTAATTATTTTGGTGGTCTTTGCTCTCCAGGGTGGTGTGGCAGATCTTGGAAGTTTTGAATTTAACTGGATGCTGGCAGTACCTTACTTTATCGTGCTGGTGCTTGCTCTGCTTGGTATCAATGTATTTGTGGTACTGGGTGTAGGCATTGGTCTTTTTCTGACAGCAGGTATTATCAGTCACACTCTTACTTATTCATCCGCATTCTCATCCATGGGAACCGGTACAAGCGGTATGTTTGAGACCATGATTGTAACTATTCTTGCTGCATCTATCAGTGCATTAATGCGAGAAAATGGTGGCTTTGAATTCATCTTGAATTTTATTGAGAAAAACTTTAAGGGACGAAGAGGTGGTATGGTTGGTATCGCCCTTCTTACTTTCCTTATGGATGTTGCCACTGCCAATAATACGGTAGCTATAGTTGTGGCAGCACCGATTGCAAAGACCATTAGTGAGAGGTTTGATATTGATCCTAAGAAGACAGCGTCTCTTTTAGATACCTGTTCCTGCATTGCCCAGGGTATTATTCCTTATGGAGCTCAGGTTCTCATTGCAGCAAGTCTTGCAGGAATTTCATCTTTGGAAATTATTCCAATGCTTTTCTATCCATACTTGTTAGTCATAACCGTTGCACTTTCCATCATCTTTGACGGAAGAAAGAAGAAGTAAATTTGTGACAGAAAAAGGAAATGTCTCTTGTAAGATACAGGAAGTGAAATATAAGTCCGGCCCAGGCCGGGCTTTTCTTTTATTAAAGAGTGAAAAAACTGTGTAAATAGTACTGTTTCACGCATTTTCTATTGTGGAAGAAGTTTGGGGCAATGTATAATTAGAACGAATGTAAGGTTAGATGTGCAATGGTGAATAATCTTCGCGCAACTCATTTGCAGGGGCGGGATGAGGCACTAGCACAGAAGGTAATAGAAAGAAGAAAAATATGAGTAAAGTAATTCGAACATGGTCACATATTGATAAGATTCCATGTCGCAGGGCATCTAAGGATATTACGGAGTGCTGCTTTGTTTTAGAGGGCGGGGCTTTTCGCGGTGTCTATGGCGAGGGCGTGACGGATTATCTTATGTATAAGGGGATTAATCCTTCCTGCATTATCGGAGAGTCGGCAGGGGCTTTATACGGCCTCAATATGCTGGCGGGGCAGATTGGTCGTGCGGCCAGAATTAATCTGACTTTTCGACATGATTCGGAGTACGTGGGTGCTAAGGCTATCCGAAAGAATAAGGGGATTTTCGGATTTGATTTTGCTTTTAACACCTATAACGATATTGAGCCAATTGATGAGGAGAGAATGAACTCTGGTCTCCAGCGTTTCGTGTGCGTGGCCACAAGACTTCGTGATGGCAAGCCAGTTTACTTCGAGTATGGCAAGTGTCCGGATATAAATATTGCAATTCAGGCATCGGCTTCTATGCCATTCTTTTCCAAGCCTGTGGTGATTGATGGACAGAAGTATCTGGACGGCGGTAATTCCGACAAGATTCCGGTGCGCTGGGCCATGCAGCAGGGCTATGAAAAGATTGTGGTAATTACAACTCGCCCTGCGGGTTATCGTAAGAAGGACCGGGATAAGTTTACGGATAAGATGGCTCCTCGTGTTTACAAGAATTATCCGGAATATGCAACGCTTCTTATGGACTATAATGCCTTTGAAAATCAGCAGAGACAGGATATTGAACTGCTGGCTCAGGAAGGTAGAATCTTTAAAATTGATCCACCGGATTTTATTAATGAGGTGGGAAGACTTGAGTCCGATATGGAAAAACTCGGACATCTTTATTACCTAGGATACCGAGATGGAAAACGACTTTACAAAGAACTTAAAAAATATTTTGAAAAATAAAAGAATTAGAAAGTTTCCAGGAAAAATCGCTATGGCAACTTCTCTGGCTGTAATTCTTTCGGCAAATGTATTTGCCGGGGGTATCACAGCGGAAGCTGCGGAGTTTGACTACCAGGAGGGTGCTTCCTCAAATGTGCAGTCCAGCTATAGCTCCATCTATGGCGAAGACGAAATTGAAAGTTTTTCAGACAACTGGTCGGGCAAAGTGCTTCTGGATGATTATTTGAATCTGGAAGAGGGTGCTATAGAAGATGCCTTAAATGCCAATCTGACGTCCTTTGTGCAGAATAATAATTCCTATCAGGGAAGTGATGCCACACCATTTTTAGGAACTCCATACAATGGTGAAGTGGACCGTGGACCAGGACAGGGGATGAATTGCATCTCATTTGTACTGAGGGTATTGCAGGAAACGGGCATGGATAATCTTTACGATCTTGACATGGATTCCACCACTTCCTTATATTCTTTTTTGAACTGGGTCGGCGGCAAGGATCGGGGCAGTTATAAAATTCTGGCTTACGAGTACTCCAATACGGAAATGCTTTTACAGGGCTATCCGGATCTCAGTGAGAAGAATGCCGGCCAGGTAATTGAAAATTATAAGCCTATGAAGGGCGATATTCTGGTGGCAATTCCTAAGGGCAGTATCGGTGGTAGAAATGATCATCATATTGGATTTTATATGGGAGATACAGACGGCGAAAATCCGGATGCTCTTTCTGGGAATCTGAATCTTTTCTGGCATTCCATTGAGCACTTACGGGATGGCAATCCTTTGCTTGGTGGAGTGAACAGCAATAAGGCCAATGCAACAGGTAATATGATTTCTTCTATTCAGGGTGTTGCTGAGGATGTGACCTGGATTGTCTTTCCTGTTTCTCATAGAAAGTATTACGCCGGCATTCAGGTTCAAAACCAGGAAGGTGATGAACTGGAGGGAGTTACATTTACATATCAGGTGGCTTACCAAAATATTGAGACCGGTAAGATTTCCTATGAGGATATGGGAAAAGTAACCACAGGTGCAAATGGACTTGCCATGGCTGTGTTTACAAGTAAAGCTGTAAAGGGTATGATTCCAGACTTTTCAGAAGATGTGAGATTCATAAAGACAGTAGAAGATAGCTCGGAACTCTATTATGAAGTGGATTGTCAGGACAGTGAGAGTCAGGCACAAAAGTCTGCGGACCAGATTACAATAGAAGAAAGTATGCAGGGACAATTAATTTCTAACAATGGCACAGTGAAGTCCATTTTAGAGGGATTTACAAACAAGAAAACAACAAGTGGACAATACTTTAATATCTTTAATCGTATAAAGGAGGATTCGGATGAGTGATTATATTTTGAGCTGTTGCTCAACAATTGACTTAACAAATGAATGGGTAAAGGATCGTGATTTACATTACATTCCTTTTAATATTATTGTGGATGGTCAGCAGTATAAGGATGATATGGGACTTACCTTTTCTCCTCAGAATCTTTACAAGATGATGGAAGCTGGTGCGGAAGCCAAGACTTCTCAGGTTGGTATTGGTGAATATCTGGATTATTTCACACCTTTCCTGGAAGAGGGAAAGGACATTCTCCATGTAAGTCTTTCAACAGGTATCTCAGGAACCTTTAACTCAGCGTGTCTTGCAAAGGAACAGCTACTGGAAAAGTATCCAGATCGCAAGATTATTGTGCTGGATTCTATGGCTGCATCTTCTGGTTACGGACTTCTTATGGAATATGCCTGTGATAAGCGTGATGAGGGCATGTCCATTGAAGAACTTGCTGCCTGGATCGAAGAGAATAAGCTGAATCTTAATCATTGGTTCTTCTCCAATGACCTTACATATTATATTAAGGGTGGCCGTGTATCCAAGGCAGCTGGTATGGTTGGCCAGGTGCTTTCCATTTGCCCACTTCTCAATGTTGATCTGGAAGGTCGCCTGATTCCTCGTGAAAAGGTTAGAACAAAGAAGAAGGTTGAAAAGCGTATCGTAGAAAAGATGGTGGAGAATGCAGAAGGCGGCAAGGATTATGCCGGTAAGTGCTTCATTTCCACATCAGACTATGAGGCCTCCGATCGTGTAAAGGAACTTGTGGAAAATGAGTTCCCACAGCTGAAGGGAAAGATTCATATCTTTGATATCGGTTGTACCATTGGCAGCCACACAGGTCCTGGTACGGTAGCTCTCTTCTTTATGGGCAATAAGAGAGTAGATTAATAAACATACAAAAAGAGTCTGCTATATACAAAACTTATAGCGGACTCTTTTTTTTATATATTAGTCAAACCTATAACAGAGTGATATAGTTACATCATCAAAGCAGGGAACAGGAAAAAATATTAAGAAAAGCCAGTAAATATAAGGATTTTTGAAAAATCTTTTCAACAGGTTCCAAGCAAAAAGAAAATAAAAACAAAGCAAAAAATCAAAGCAAAAAATCAAAAGAAATCAAAAAAAATCAAAAGAAATCGCAAACAAATTCATTTGCAAAAGGAAAAATCAGGAGGATTAAATACTATGTCAGAACTTAAGGAAAGAAAATTACATTTTGAAACATTACAGACACACGTAGGTCAGGAAAAGCCAGATCCAGTTACAGATGCAAGAGCAGTTCCAATCTACCAGACATCATCATTCGTTTTCAGAAACTCTGATCACGCAGCTGACAGATTTGGTCTTCGTGATTCTGGTAACATCTACGGACGTCTTACAAACCCAACAGAAGATGTATTCGAGCAGAGAATCGCAGCTCTGGAAGGTGGTGCAGCAGCACTTGCAGTTGCATCTGGTGCAGCAGCAGTAACTTATGTTTTCCAGGCACTGGCTCACGTTGGTGATCACATCGTTTCCGCTAAGAATATCTACGGTGGAACATACAACTACCTTGCACACACATTTGTAGATGCAGGTGTTACAACAACATTCGTAGATCCTTACAACTATGAAGAAATTGAAGCAGCAATTAAGCCTGAAACAAAAGCTCTTTACGCTGAATCACTTGGCAATCCAAATGGTGAAGTTCTCGATATTGAAAAGTGGGCAGAAATTGCTCATAAGCACAACCTTCCACTGGTTATCGACAACACATTTGCAACACCATTCCTGATCAGACCTTTCGAATATGGCGCTGATATCGTAGTTCACTCAGCAACAAAGTTCATCGGAGGACATGGAACAACAATCGGTGGTGTTATCATCGATGGTGGTAAGTTCAACTGGGATCAGCCAGAGAGATGGCCATGGCTCAGCAATCCAAATCCTTCTTACCACGGCGTAAGCTTTGCTAAGGACGCAGCTCCAGTTGGATTCATCGTTTACATCCGTGCAATCCTTCTTCGTGATACAGGTGCTACACTTTCACCATTCCACGCTTGGATCTTCCTTCAGGGTCTTGAAACACTTTCACTTCGCGTAGAGCGTCATGTTCAGAACGCATTGAAGGTTGTTGAATACCTTGAGAACAATGATCAGGTTGAGTATGTATCTCACCCAGCAGTGTCAAAGGATCCTGTACAGCAGGCACTTTACAAGAAATACCTTCCAAACGGTGGTGGTTCTATCTTCACATTTGACATCAAGGGTGACGACAGAAAGGCTAAGGACTTCATCGATAACCTTCAGCTCTTCTCACTGCTTGCAAACGTTGCTGACGTTAAGTCACTGGCTATTCACCCAGCTTCAACAACTCACTCAGAGGACAACGCTGAGGAACTGATTGAGCAGGGCATCAAGCAGAACACAGTTCGTCTGTCAGTTGGTATCGAGCATATCGATGATATCCTCTTCGATCTGCAGGAAGCTTTTGACGCAGTAAAATAATTAAAAATGCTATTCCATTCGCTCTGGCCCACGCCAAGAGTCAGAGCGAATTTTGTTGAATAATCCAAACTCCTAAATATCCTAAAAAAAATAAAAACAGGCTAAGTTGAGGTCAACCCCCCCCATATGGGCGAGGCTATTCATAGCCTGTTTTTATTTGCGTTTCACATAAATAGCGGATATTCAATCTGCAATTTATATGTTGAATTTGTGGGAAATGGTTTGGGAAAAATCTATTGGGAGATAGACTATGGGTAGAAGAAATATGAAAGGAAAGGTCGATGGATTCATCCATCGACCTTTATTTTTGCGTTATTTAAAATGTAAGAATTATCGTGACATTTTTAAATTAGTCATTATATTTCTTAGCCCAGGTATCAATGAGAGCCTGATCTTCGAAGTAGTTGATCTTCATAGCACGCTTAACTTCAGCAAGAGTAGCAGATGCCTGCTCATGAGCAGCAGCTGTACCAGCCTTGAGGATATCAACAACACCAGGGATGTCCTTTTCGAACTTAGCACGTTTTGCACGGATTGGAGCAAGCTCCTTGTTGATGACATTGAGAAGAAGCTTCTTACACTTAACGTCGCCAAGGCCGCCCTTAGCGTAGTGCTCCTTCATTTCATCCAGATTCTTGTAATCTGGGCAGAACTCTGGGAAGTCATCATCTGTTGCGAAAGCATCCAGATATGTGAATACAGCGTTGCCTTCAACCTGACCAGGATCAGAAATCTGAATGTGGTTAGGATCTGTGTACATGCTCATAACCTTTGTCTTGACGTCCTTCTCAGAATCAGAAAGGTAGATGCAGTTGCCAAGAGATTTACTCATCTTAGCCTTGCCGTCTGTACCTGGAAGACGAGAGCAGATAGAGTTCTGTGGGATGAGAGCATCTGGTTCCACCAGGATGTCACTTCCGTCGCCATATGTTGAATTGAACTTACGAACGATTTCACGAGCCTGCTCAATCATTGGAAGCTGATCTTCACCTACAGGAACTGTAGTTGCCTTGAAGGCTGTGATATCAGAAGTCTGGCTGACTGGATAGCAGAGGAAACCAGCTGGGATAGAAGCCTCGAAGTTACGAAGCTGAATCTCAGATTTAACAGTAGGATTTCTCTGAAGTCTTGAAACAGTAACCAGGTTCATGTAATAGAAAGTCAGCTCTGTCAGTTCCTGAATCTCAGACTGCAGGAAGATGTTTGACTTAGCTGGATCGATACCTACTGAAAGGTAGTCCAGAGCAACTTCAATGATGTTCTGACGTATCTTTTCTGGATTATCGAAGTTATCTGTCAGTGCTTGTGCATCAGCAATCATAATGAAAATCTTATCGAAATCTCCAGTATTCTGAAGCTGAACACGACGCTTTAATGACCCAACATAATGACCCAGGTGAAGTTTACCTGTTGGACGGTCACCTGTAAGAATAATTTTTTCCATAATGTCCTCCCTAGTTGTGTGTAAATTCAAAGCGCATCTCATTTGCATGGTTTTTATCCCTTCTTTGCAAATGGACTGTGCTAGAACACACATATTTACTTATTATAAGGATTTTTGCCACTTTTCGCCACAGTTTTTTCCTGCTTTGACTTTTATATAGGGCATTATTATACTGAAGGGGCGTGGGCATGAGAAAAATCATTGCGATGGTGCTTGCGAAAATTATGGATGAGGGAGAGGTCATGTTCGTAAAAATCTGTGGCGTCACTTGTGAAAAAGATATTTCATATATTGAAAAAGCAAAGCCTGATTTTGCAGGGATGATTCTTTTCTTTCCAAAGAGTAAGAGAAATATTTCTCTTTCCCGGGCAAAGAAGCTGAAGGGAGAAATGCCGGAAGGAATCGAGACGGTGGCTGTCTGCGTATCGCCAAGTCTGGAGCAGGTTCTGGATATTCGAGATGCAGGTTTCTCCTACATTCAGATTCATGGAAAATTGTCAGTAGAGGTGCTGGACGCCTTGGATAAAATGGGACATCCAGAACGGATGGAAGTTCCGGATATGAGAAAATTAAAAGTGATTCGCGCCTACAATAAGGTAGAGGAAGAGGAACTTGCGGAGATTGAAAAGCTGCGTGAGCGAGATGAAGTTTTTGCTTTCCTCTTTGATGCCAAGGAACCAGGTAGCGGTGTAACCTTTGACTGGACCCAGATTCCGGATCAGGACTTTTTAAAGAAGCCTTACTTCTTGTCTGGAGGTTTGAATCCTGGCAATGTTTATGACGCGGTTCGAAAGGCAAAGCCGGATGGTGTGGATGTTTCTTCTGGAGTGGAACTATCAGTAGCGGATGCATCCTTTCTGGCAAATCTTATGGGGGTATCCAGCCTTGTGGATGATTCTCTTTATGGAGAAGGCCATTGCAGACAGTCCGATTTGTCAATGAAAGATATGGATAAGATTCAGGTCTTTGTGGAAAAGGCGAGAAAAGCGGCAAATACATTTGCATAAAAAACTTTGTGAAGGATAGGGCAAATATGATTTACACGGATTTAACGAGAAAAGCTATAAATATTGCTTTTAAGGCGCATGAAAAGCAACGCGATCATTCTGGAATTCCATATATTCTGCATCCCATTCATTTGGCAGAACAGATGACAACGGAGGACACCTGCGTTGTTGCGATTCTTCATGATGTTGTGGAAGATACCACAGTGACTTTGGAGGACTTAAGACAGGAGGGATTTTCTGAGGCCCAGCTGGAAGGAATTCGCCTTTTAACACATCTTCCTGATGTGGATTATTTTGATTACGTGCGCGGCCTGAAGGACAATCCAATTGCCCGTGCAGTAAAGATTGCTGATTTGCATCATAACTCAGATCTAAGTCGTTTGGTGGAAATTACCCCACATGATTTAGAGAGATTTGAAAAATATAAGAAGGCTTTGGAGATTTTAGGAGCCAAGTAGGAATATGAATGAGTGAAATTAAAATTTATGTAGAAGATGCAAGGCGCATGGATGAAGCGGCGTCGCTGGCTAGAAAAATGAATCTGGAAGTGACAACAGAGGAGCCGGGGCTGGATGATCTGGTTGTGAAGTATACCAAGAATGAAGTGATTCTCACTTCCGATGGTCTGGAAATGTCTGGTGATTTTTCACGTATGGTGAAGCGTGTGGAAAGATGGCAACATGAACTTCTTGTTAAGGCATGCAAGCTAAAGGGTGAAGGTGCGGCTGGTAAGAACGCTGGCAAGCTTCCTCTACTTATGGATTGCACAGCAGGATTGGGGGAGGATTCTCTACTGCTTGCTGCATCCGGCTTCCGTGTGAATTGTTATGAGAGAGACGCGGTAATTGCAGCCCTTCTCAAAGATGCTGTAAGACGTGGCAAGAAGATTCCTGAGTGTAAGGAAGCTGCAGGACGTATGCAGGTATTTTCAGAAGACAGTGTGGATGCTATGAATGCCCTGGCAGATAAAATCGAAGAACTGGGGGACAGTTCTCTTGCACCAGATGTAATCTACCTGGATCCTATGTTCCCAGGTCGTGAGAAAAGTGCCTTGATTAAGAAGAAGTTCCAGCTTATTCACATGCTGGAAAAACCAGCAGCGGATGAAGAGGAAATGCTGTCGGCAGCCATGCGACTGCATCCAAAGAAGATTGTTATTAAACGTCCACCTAAGGGACCTTACCTTGCTGGAAAGAAACCAGGTTTCTCCTTTAGCAGCAAGGCAGTTCGTTTCGACTGCATTGTTTTGTAAGAAAGTTTACAAAAGTGTAAGTTGTTCTCTTCCTTGAAAAGTGACATATTGAAATTAGCGAAAAGCAGGTGCCAGTCGCACTTGCTTTTTTCGGTTCGGCTATGGGGGTAGCGATGGAAAGTAGAAAGAGGATTATAAAAACTGTATTCTTGCTTGCGAAGCTGGCAGTTCTTCCGTCTCTATTGTCATGATAAGCAGGGACAAACTCTGGAAAAAATAGAAAAGAAATAAGATTAAATGTCGGCGTAGCTCCTGAAAAAGATTGGGAACTGAGTCGACATTTTTTAATGGAGCCATATAAGAAATCTATATTTGTAAACTTATAAAGTATGGAGAAAATAATTCTTGACGAGGATAAGGATAGGTAGTATATTTTATTTGAACATCTGAACGAGTGTTCATATGTAAATGTTTACAAGATAGAACTTGCTACAAAGTAGAAAATTTCTGTAAATTAAAAAGCTGCTTTAAAGCAGAAGATGGCTACAAAGTAGAAAATTTCTACAAAGCAGAAGATGGCTACAAGTCAGGCAAACGCCCTGTGTGTATCCTAAATTAGAATGAATAGCAAAAGAGAGGGGAAATTATGGCAGAAGAAAAGAAGAATGAAATTTGCATGCCGGATGACGAATTCTTATTCGAACTCTGTGATCTGTTTCGAATTTTTGGTGATTCCACAAGAATTAAGATTTTGTTTGTGCTCATGGATCGCGAGATGAATGTGGGTGATATTGCCACAGAACTGAACTTAAATCAGTCTGCAGTCAGTCATCAGTTACGTGTTCTCAAGGATGCAAAAATTGTAAAATTCAGACGTGATGGCAAGTCCATGTATTATTCACTGGACGATGACCACGTAAGAAACATACTGGCACTTGGTATGGAGCATGTAGAAGAATAGAAATCATGCAAATGAGTTGCGCCGATCTTTGCGCAGTTCATTTGCAAGAATATAAAGATACAAATATTGTAAAAATAAACGCCCCAGGCGACGGAGGAAAAAGAGATGAAGAAGACATATAAGGTAGAAGTTGATTGTGCAGCATGTGCAGAGAAGATGGCTGAGGCTATCAAGAACACAGAGGGCGTAAAGGATGCAACCCTTTCATTCATGACACTGAAGTGCAAGGTTGAGTTCGAAGAGGGTGCTGACCCAGATGCAGTTATGCAGCAGGCTCGTAAGAATGTGAAGAAGATTGAAGACGATATGGAAATCTTCCTTGACTAAATGAAATGAGACGTGCCCGGCATACATGCTGGGCATGTGGTTTATAGAACGACTAAAAGTGGTATAAAAGAAAAAATGGTAGAGCATTGAACTCTATCAAGAAAGCAGGGAAAGGCCGATGAGTGCAAAACAGAAAAAAGCCTTAATTAGAATTATTATTGCGACGGTTTTAGTTGCCACATTTACAATTGTATTTAAATTCGTCTGGACAGAAGAAAACAAATGGACCAGATGGATTCAGCTGGCAGCTTATTTGATCCCATATGTTATCGTTGGTGGTGACATTGTGAAGGGAGCGGTTAAGAACATTGCCCACGGTCAGGTCTTTGATGAGAAGTTCCTTATGGCCATTGCCACAATTGGCGCATTTGTTCTGGGGGAGAACCTGGAGGGTGTAGCGGTTATGCTCTTTTACCAGATCGGTGAGCTCTTCCAGTCCATCGCAGTGGGGAAGTCCAGAAAGAATATTTCAGACCTGATGGATATCTGCCCAGATACGGCTAACCTCCAACATGAGGATGGCAGCGTGACAGAGGAAGATCCAGATGATATTGAGATTGGTTCCATCATCGTGGTAAATCCTGGTGAGAAGATTCCAATCGATGGCATAATTAAAGAAGGAAAAACAAGCCTGGATACATCAGCCTTAACTGGTGAATCCGTTCCAAGAAATGCGGAAATTGGTGATCAGGTTTATTCCGGTGCCATCTGTCTTTCCGGACAGATTAAGCTGGAAACAACAAAGGAATTCGGCGAGTCCACCGCTTCCAAAATTCTGGAACTGGTGGAAAACTCCAGCATGAAAAAGGCCAAGGCAGAAAACTTCATTTCCAAGTTCGCCAAGTTCTATACACCAATCGTAGTATATAGTGCCCTGGTACTGGCCCTTCTGCCACCAGTCATCAGACTTCTTTTAGGAATGGATGCCGACTGGATTATCTGGATTACAAGAGCTCTTACATTCCTCGTAATTTCCTGCCCATGTGCAGTAGTAATTTCCGTACCCCTTTCATTCTTTGGCGGTATCGGATCAGCATCCAGCCACGGAATCCTGGTGAAGGGTTCCAACTATCTGGAAGTGCTGGCAGATGTAAAAACAATCGTTTTAGATAAAACAGGAACCCTCACAAAGGGCGTATTCCAGGTGGTTGAAATCAGTCCGGCAAATGGAATTGCCCCAGATGAACTTCTTAAAGCAGCTGCCTATGCAGAGTCTGCATCTTCCCATCCAATTGCCCTTTCCATTCGCACTGCCTACGAAGCTGGTGTGAGTGCGGCAGATGTAAAGGGACTTACCAATGATATTGCCGGCGCTGAAACTTTGATTGCCAATAAAGTATCTGATATTGAAGAAGTAGCAGGCCATGGCGTTCATGCAAAGGTAGATGGAAAGCTTGTTGCAGCAGGTAATGCAAAGCTCATGGTAAAGGATGGCATCTCCTTTGTAGAAGATACAAATCCTGGTACGGTTGTCTATGTAGCCATAGATGGAAGTTTTGCTGGTTCGATTGTAATCGCAGATGTGATCAAATCCACATCCAAGGCTGCCATGTCTGGCCTTCGTTCTCAGGGAATTCAGACAGTTATGCTGACAGGAGATAGAGAAGTGACAGCGGCCTCAGTTGCTAAGGAAATTGGACTGGATTCCTATAGATCAGAACTTCTTCCTGCCGATAAGGTAAGTGAAGTTGAGAAGTTACTGGATGCAGAAACAGGAAAGGATAGACTTGCCTTTGTGGGGGATGGTATCAATGATGCCCCAGTACTTGCTCGTGCAGATATTGGTATCGCTATGGGAGGCATGGGTTCTGATGCAGCCATTGAAGCAGCGGACGTTGTTCTTATGGATGATGATCCAGCGAAAATCAGTTTGGCCATGAGAATTTCCAGAAAGACTTTGGGCATTGTGCGCCAGAACATTACATTTGCCATTGGCATCAAGGTGCTCTGCCTGATTTTAGGTGCCCTTGGTATTGCGAATATGTGGATTGCGATTTTCGCCGATGTTGGTGTTATGGTTCTCTGCGTGCTGAACGCAACCAGATGTCTTCGTGTAAAGACCGATGGCATTCCAAGCGCAAAATAGTGTAAAATTATTAGTATCAAATTTGGTGGAAAAAATAGTGGACATGTGATTTTGGATGACATATGTTACGGAAATTGGAAAAAACTCCTGTAGAATAATAAAGAAAACTAATTTATGTTAGATAAGATAAACTGACAAGGAGATAAATCATTATGAATTCACAAGTGATTTTAGGCCTGCTCATTCCATTTGCCGGAACTGCTTTGGGCGCTATGCTGGTTCTCTTCATGAAAAATGATATTAATAAAAATCTCCAGAAAATTCTGACGGGATTTGCAGCAGGTGTCATGGTATCAGCCTCCTTTTGGAGTCTGCTGATTCCAGCCATGGAACAGGCAAAGGAGACGTCCGGAAAGTTGGGTGTGTTCCCGCCGGTTATCGGTTTTTGCCTGGGCATGATTTTTCTGCTCCTGATCGACAGTCTGACACCACATATGCATCTGGATCAGACCGTGGAAGGCCCTAAGAGCAATCTGAAAAAGACTACCATGCTGGTGCTGGCAGTGGTCATCCATAACATACCGGAAGGTATGGCAGTTGGCGTTCTTTACGCTGGCTGGATGCAGGGAAACAAATTGGTATCATTCTCAGCAGCAGTATCTCTTGCAGTGGGAATCGCAATCCAGAACTTCCCGGAAGGAGCTATCATTTCCATGCCCCTTCACGCAAATGGGATGTCCAAAGGAAAAGCGTGTGTGCAGGGAATTCTCTCAGGCGCAGTGGAACCAGTGGCTGGTTTTATCACGATTCTTCTGGCTTCACTCATCGTTCCATTTATGCCAGTGTTGCTTAGTTTTGCAGCAGGTGCCATGGTTTATGTGGTGGTTGAAGAACTGGTACCGGAAATGGCAGAAGGCCAGCATTCCAATTGGACAACCCTTGCTTTTATGATTGGATTTGCAGGGATGATGGTTTTGGATGTGGTGTTTGGTTAAAAAGTATGGGGAATCAGGGGAGACGATTACTATACGAAAGAGAGTTTAAAATGGGAAATATTATTATTGGAGTAATTTTACTTGTAATTGCATTCTTTGCAGTTCGTGCAAGTATCAAGCATTTTAAAGGTCAGGGTAGCTGTTGTGGTGGTGGTTCTGACAAGCCTGAAAAGAAAAAGTTAGATGGAAAAGTTGTGAAGACTTATGACTTCAAGGTGGAAGGTATGCACTGCCAGAACTGTGTGAATTCTGTAACGAATACAATCAATTCTGTAGAAGGTGCAGTCGGTACGGTTAGTCTTGGCAAGAAATCTGCAAAGATTTCTTGTGACAGAGAAATTGATCTGGATGCGCTCAAGTTAAAGTTACATCAGAAGGGATATGAACTGGTGTAAATTCTTTTACATTATGGATCCGGAAACAATTGCCACAACTTCAGCAAAACATCAAAAGTATTCGGAATGGATCAGGAAGAACTGTCACGTGAGTCAGTGAATACACTCTTCAAAAACCAGGGAGTTTATAACGGACTTCTTTCAGCAATTATATCTCCAGTAAGATGCAAGTGGGAGCCAGCAAATAAATAAAGCTATAATAGCAACGACTACATAGTCGCTCTAATTTTTATAAAATTTTCGGAAGATTAAGCAGGATAAGAGATTGTCCTGCTTTTTCTATTTATTGGCTGACCTTATCAAAAAGTTAAAAACTGGATATTTTAATGTGGTCAGTTGAACTTTATACTTTGCGTCATAAGTGATAATTCTTCGCGAAGGAGTTTCTATGAGTAAGAAAGTAAATCACAATCATCAGAAAAAGATTGCGGTGATTAATGATGTGACTGGCTTCGGACGATGTAGTCTGGCGGTGCAGTTACCAATTATTTCAAAACTGAAAATTCAATGTTGCGGTGTGCCGACAGCAATCCTCAGTAATCAGACAGGATTCCCATCCTATTTCATCGATGATTACACAGATCGTTTTGAGGCTTACACAAATGAATGGAAGAAGATTGATCTGCATTTCAATGCCATCACTTCGGGCTTTATTGGATCAGCTGAGCAGATTCAGCAGATTAAGGAATTCATTAAGGCCTTCCGCGACAAGGATACCATTGTAATGGTGGATCCAGTTATGGGTGACCATGGCAAAATGTATTCTTCCTATACAGAGGACATGTGTCATGCTATGAAGCACCTGGTCAAGTATGCGACCATCATTACACCAAACCTCACGGAGGCTTGCATGCTGGCTGACTATCCATACCATGAAGGTCACTGGACCTACTCGGAACTGGAAGAGCTAATGAAAAAACTGGTGGAACTGGGGCCGGAAAAAATTGTAATCACAGGTATTCAGCAGGGACAGTTCGTAGCCAATGTTTGCTACGTACCAAGCCTTACCAATTACGAACTTCATATCACACGCCAGATTCATGTTGGTTGTGAAAGGAATGGTACAGGTGATGTCTTTGCAGCAATCATTGCGGCGGATGCAGTAAACGGTGTACCTTTCGTAAAGTCGGTGCAGCGTGCTTCCCGCTTTGTAAAGAAATGTATTCTCACATCCATGGAAATGGATATTCCAAATACAGATGGGGTGGCATTTGAAGAAGTGCTGGACAGCCTGCATGTGTAGGAAAAACAAGGCGAATACTTTTGGAATCTGACGGCTTACTTAAGCAGTCAAAATTAAAAATATGAAAACAAGGAAGGCAAATGAGATGCGCTGAGAAATTTCCGCGGCAATCCCATTTGCATAGGGTGAATAAAATGGCAAAAAGAAAAATGGAAATCCTTTATAAGGTTTACAACAATTTATACGTTAATTTAACAAACAAGTGTCCATGTGCCTGCACTTTCTGTCTGAGACAGAACAATGAAACAGTTGGTGAGTCAGACTCCCTCTGGCTGGATCACGACCCTTCATTCGAAGAGGTTGTTGAGGCTTTCAAGTCAAAGAACATGGATGAATTTGAGTCTGTTGTTTTCTGTGGTTTTGGTGAACCAACAGAAAGAATTGATGTGTTACTTCAGGTTGCTGACTTCGTTAAGAAGGAATATAAGAAGCCAGTGCGTATTAATACAAATGGTCTGGGCAACTTAGTCAACGGCCGTGACATCTGCCCTGAGCTGGAAGGAAAAATCGACGAGGTGTCTATTTCCCTCAACACACCAAATGCGGATGACTATTTCAAATTGGTTCGTCCAAAGTTTGGAGAGGGTTCTTTCCAGGCAATGCTGGACTTTGCCAAGGAAGCAACCAAGTATGTAAAGGTTACATTTACAACAGTTGAAACTACTCTGACCAAGGAAGAGGAAGAGGAGTGTGCCAAGATCTGTGAAGAAATCGGCGCAACTTACAGAATCCGTCCATGGATCGGTGAAAACGAAGCCTAAGGCAAATGGGATGCATGGCGAATAAGGACTTGCCAGAATCCAATATGCTTTTGATCTGTTGCAGGGGTGACAGATTTTAGGCTGAAAATTTGCAACAAGTTTCTGCTTGCTGCAAAGTCAGAGAAGTTTCCGGTTATGGTTTTAGAGGAGATGAATCAAAGTGAAGGAATTAAATAACAAAGGTTATATTTTACAGGAAGCCGCGTCAGGGGATCTTCCTGGAAATGCGAAAGAAAATTTAAATAGAAATGGAAGACAGATTATAGATGCGGGTCCAGAAAAGGCTGGTGTACTTTCAAAGTTAACTGGTGCTTTAGATGGTACAGGTACCATTGGAATGTCACTGGTCTGGTTCGGTAGTGCTGTATCTCTGGCTGAAATTCTGACTGGTACGGAACTTGCTGGTCTTGGAATGAGAAGTGGCCTCACCGCCATTTTACTTGGTCATCTGGTTGGATGCATTCTGCTGATACTCGCAGGCCTCATTGGTGTGAAAACACGTCAGGGATCCATGGCATCCACAGCCGTTTCTTTTGGTAAATATGGCAGTAAATTCTTTGCTGCTTTAAATGTTCTCCAGCTGGTTGGCTGGCAGGGCATTATGATTTATGATGCAGCCATTTCTGCAAATAGAATTGCCGGCATTGGTCTTGTACTTTGGAGCGTTTTGATTGGTGTGCTTACAGTCTTCTGGATTGTAAATGGTGCCAAGACTAGAGGTGCGCTCAATGCTGTTACTATGACAGCCCTTATGGTACTGACTGTTCTTTTATGCAGAGTTATCTTTACAGGAAGTGCAGTGAGCGCTGCTGGTGAAAGTACAGCTCTTGCTGATACAGCAGTTGCGTCAATCTCATTTGGCGCAGGACTGGAGCTTGCTATTGCCATGCCACTTTCATGGCTTCCAATGATTGCCGACTACACAAGTAAGGCGAAGAAGCCAGTGCGTGCCACCTTTGCTTCCTGCATCACATATTCTGTGATTTCATCATGGATGTACATCATCGGACTTGGCGCCGCTATTCTGACACAGGAGTCTTCTGTGGATCAGATTATGCTGAAGGCGGGGCTTGGTATTGCGGGCCTGATTATTATCGTATTTTCATGTGTAACGACGAACTTTATTGATGCCTACTCATGTAATGCATCCACCTTCGCTCTTTTTGCAAATAGCAAGAGAGAAGATGCCACAGTTGCAGAAGCCACATCAAATGCTGAAGACGCTGCAGTTGTTGTTGAAGCAGGTGTTGAAGAAGCTGGCAGCCCTTCTGGAAAAAACTCATTTGCAAAGAAACTTCTCAGCAATCTCAAGGAGAACTGGCCTGGTATTATCGATACTATTGTGGGTACGGTTGGTGCCTGTCTCTTCGCCATGGATAACATTGCAGGATTCCTCTATCTGATTGGTTCTGTTTTTGCGCCAATGTTTGCCATTCAGCTGGCGGATGTATTTATCCTGAAACTTGCAGACCAGAAGACCGGTTCGGAACTTGGCCGTGCAGGAAAGAAGTGGGATGCAGTGGCATCCATTTCATGGATTATCGGTTTTGTTCTTTACCGTATTCTTATGAATTACAGCCTGCCTGTGGGCAACACATTGCCAGATATGGCAATCACTATGCTTGTAGTTGTAGTTCTGAGACTGCTTACGAGAAAACTGGTCAAGAAAGAAAATGCATAAATATCTTTGCTGATTCTAAGATGCAAGGGATATGAAAAATAATTTGTTTAAGCCTGGAGAAGGCACCTGTTCTTGAAAGAGACAGGTGCTTTTTCCATTTGACTTTCCTTTCACAGGGCATATTTTTGACAATAATCCTATTTGCCAATAGCCCTTACAGTCGCTATAATTAGTACGTTTTTAGGATATAGTAAGAGAATACCCAGGGAATTACTTAAGAATTACTTAAGGTATTCCTTAAGGAATTGCTTAGGAAGTACTCAAGGAGAATGCTTGTGGCAGAGGGAAAGAATTATTTATATCTGGTTTCTGAAATCACAGAAGAGGATTTCGGTTGCGAAGGAAGACGGGAAGAGGACGGGGACAAAGTATCCGTTCGCCTTACAAATGGACTTGGCGCATCCCTGGTTCTTCAGCAGAGCGACCAGTATTTATATAACAATCAGATTGATGAGGGTGATGTGGTGGAACTGAATATCACAGGCAACACACCAGATGATATTAAACTCATCAAGAAATTCCATATTCGAAAGATTGAAGCAAAGGATGCTGATGCAGCAGTTGCCATTGAGCAGATCTGCTTCCCACCCAATGAAGCATGTTCAGAAAAGATGATGAGAGAAAGAGTGGAGAAGGCTGCAGATTCCTTCATGATTGCAGAAGTTTCTGGCAATGTACTTGCAGTTGATCATCTTACAGTTGCAGGATTTATCAATGGTATTGCAACAAATGATGAGAAGTTCCGAGATGATTTCTTTACAGATGCCAGTCTTCATAATCCAGCTGGTAAAAATGTAATGCTCTGTGGAGTAGATGTATTACCAGCCTATAGAAATCAGGGACTTGCCAGCCTTATGATGCAGGCATATAAAGCAGATGCAAAGAAACAGGGAAGAGAAAATCTTCTCTTAACAAATCTGGAAGAGAAAGTTCCTTTCTATAAAAGAATGGGATATGTAGATTTAGGACAGGCTGATTCCACCTGGGGTGGCGAAGTCTGGCATGAGATGAAACTGGTGCTGAAGTAAGCAAAGTAGGTTTGTTTTGCCAAAGAAAGCACAGCGCAGTTCATTTGCATGGATGGCAAAGATAGCGCAGTTCATTTGCCGGGATGACAAAGATAGTGCAGTTCATTTGCCG
>Ga0129311_1000559_pt1 | contig 31878 bp, 33 predicted proteins | sample Go1ome_FD_94435 | JGI IMG/M metagenome (GOLD analysis project Ga0129311, IMG submission 94435) | Western lowland gorrila individual fecal microbial communities from Wisconsin, USA - Go1022B metagenome | ecosystem: Host-associated > Mammals > Digestive system > Large intestine > Fecal | place...
CCGCCGACGGCGAGACCTGGCACGAGATCGACAGCGCTGACGGCGACAAGCTCGTCATCACCAACAGCTACGTCGATCCGGACCCCGCGAGCTTTAACCCCAACGGCTACATCGTCAAGCAGATGACCGGCGACGAGATGCCGACCGAAGAGACCTTCACCGTCAACGTCGCTCCTGCGGCGGGCGGCGCAGGCGTGAATGGTACGGCGACACTTCGCACCGGCAGCACGAATTTCGTGTTCCCCGAGAACAGCAGCTTCGCGATCTCCGAGGAGACCATCTTCATGGTGTCTGAGGGCGCGGGCAGCGCGGCGCGCGTGACCTACGATGACAACGTCTATCAGCTCAAGGTCACGGTGAAGCTGAACGCCGCCGGTACGGCGATGGAGATCGACAAGGTCTACTGTTCCGCCGACGGCGAGACCTGGCACGAGATCGACAGCGCTGACGGCGACAAGCTCGTCATCACCAACAGCTACGAGGCGGAGATCATCCCCGATGCCATCACCATCGATCTCAGCCAGTATATCCAGAAGGAGCTCAAGCTTACCGGCGACAACCGCTTCACCGGCGCGACCTACACCGCGAGCGTGACGCCGATCATCGACGGCGAGCTGGGCGAGGCAAAGACCATTTCCGTCAGCTATGCGGCCAATGAGTCCGGCCTCAAGACCTTCAACGGCACGCTGACCTTCACCGAGAGCGGCACCTACCGCTACGAGGTCAGGGAGAACATCCCCGCCAACGCGACGGGCTATGATACGAGCGTTTATGAGCTGCTCGTCATTGTCACGGCCGAGGACGGCAAGCTTGTCGCCACGGTCGGCCAGAAGCTTGCGGGCGATCAGTCCGGCGAGCTCACGAACGAGCCGATCGTGTTCCACAACACGTACAACACGGGCAATGCGACCATCATCATCCCGCCCGATGAGCGTCCCACGCTGAACACCGATGACCACTACGCTTACGTCATGGGTTATCCCGACGGTACGGTCCGCCCCATGGGCAACATCACCCGTGCCGAGGTCGCTACCATTTTCTTCCGCCTGCTGACCGACGACAGCCGCGCCCAGTTCTGGGCCACGACGAACGCCTATAGCGACGTCAAGAGCGGCGACTGGTTCAACAACGCTGTCTCCACCCTCAGCAACGCGGGCATCATCAGCGGCTATCCCGACGGCACGTTCCGTCCGAACGCCCCCATCACCCGTGCCGAGATGGCCAAGGTCGTCGCCCTGTTCGCCAAGCTCGACAAGAGCGAGAACCTCTTCAATGATATCGCCGGTCACTGGGCCGAGGCGTATATCAGACTGGCCGCGGGCAACGGCTGGATCGCGGGCTATCCCGACGGCAGCTTCAAGCCGCAGCAGAACATCACGCGCGCCGAGACCATGACCATGATCAACCGCGTGCTGGATCGTGTTCCCTCCGTGGAGAGCCACCTGCTTCCCTACAACGTGATGCTGACCTTCCCTGACTGCCAGAGCGGCCAGTGGTACTACATCGCGGTCCAGGAGGCGACCAACAGCCACACCTATGAGCGTGCTGTGACCGAAAAGCACGGCGACGAGCAGTGGATCGCACTGCGTGAGAACCGCGACTGGACGGAGTTTGAGCACTAAGCTGCAAGCACAATGAAAAAAGGAGACCCCTGCGGGGGCCTCCTTTTTTGCGTTTTACGGCGATTTTACAAAAGAAATCTTTTCGATTTTACGCTGGCTGTTTATTCTCTTAACCGTAGGCAGAAAACATCTGTAAGAAAAACGAAAGGAAGTTTTTTAAAATGAAAAAGCTCATTTCTCTTGCGCTGACGGCTGCAATGGCCCTCAGCATCCTGACCGCCTGCGGCAGCAAGAACGACACCGCCGACAATACGAACAATGACGCAAACAGCGGCACGGAGACCACCATCTCCGGCACCGTCTCCACCGACGGCTCCACCTCGATGGAAAAGGTCATCAACTCCCTCGGCGAGTCCTTCATGGCGCAGAACAAGGACGTGAAGTTCACCTATAACCCCACCGGTTCTGGCAGCGGCATCCAGGCCGTTTCCGAGGGCCGCTGCGATATTGGCCTTTCGAGCCGCGCGCTCAAGGACGATGAAAAGGCCTCCGGCCTTGTGGAGACCACGCTCGCGCTCGACGGCATCGCCATCGTCGTGAACCCGGAAAACCCGGTCTCCGACCTGGACGTTGACACCATCGCCAAGATCTACACCGGCGAGATCACCAACTGGAAGGACGTCGGCGGCGACGACGCCGAGATCGTGCTCATCGGCCGCGAGGCCGGCTCCGGCACGCGCGACGGCTTTGAGTCCATCACCGATACGAAGGACGCGTGCGCGTACCGTCAGGAGCTCACCTCCACGGGCGACGTCATCAACACCGTTTCCACGAACCCCAACGCCATCGGCTATGCTTCCCTCTCCGCAGTCGGCGACAGCGTGAAGGCGCTGACGGTCGGCGGTGTGGAAGCCACGGAGGACACCGTCAGAGACGGCAGCTATGTGGTCCAGCGCCCGTTCGTGCTCGTGACGAAGGAAGGCACCGAGCTTTCCGCTGCGGCACAGGCCTTCTTCGACTACGCGCTCTCCGCTGACGCAGCGGACATCATCGCCGCCGCCGGTGCGGTTGCGATCCACTAACAAACATGATCCCGGAGGGGGACGGCGAAAGCCGTCTCCCTTGGGCGTCGGAGGAAAAACTATGGCGCAGAAGAAAAAATGGTTTGAGATCGCCGTGCACGGTGTTTTTCTCATTTTGGGCCTGATCACGGTCGGGTGCGTGCTGCTCATCACGGTGTATCTCGTGATCTCCGGCATCCCGGCCATCCGGCAGATCGGGCTGATCCCGTTCCTGACAGGCAAGGTCTGGGCCTCCACGGCGGCGGAGCCGCAGTACGGCATCCTGCCGTTCATTCTCACAAGCGTGTATGGCACGGCGGGCGCGATCGTCCTCGGCGTGCCGGTCGGCTTTTTGACGGCGGTGTACCTTGCCAAGGCCGCGCCGAAAAAGGTCCGCACGGTGCTGGAATCCGCCGTCAGTCTGCTTGCGGGCATCCCGTCGGTCGTCTGCGGCCTTGTGGGCATGCTGGTGCTCGTGCCCGCCATCCGCAAGACCTTCCGTCTGCCGGACGGTGCGAGCCTGCTCGCGGCCATCATCGTGCTGGCAGTGATGATCCTGCCGTCGATCATCAAGGTGAGCGTCACGGCGCTCGAGGCCGTGCCGAGAGAGTATGAGGACGCCTCGCTCGCGCTGGGTGCAACGCCGGTGGAAACGTATTTCCGCGTCTCCGTCCCGGCGGCAAAGAGCGGCATCGCCGCGGCGGTGGTGCTCGGCGTGGGCCGCGCCATCGGCGAAGCGATGGCGGTGATGATGGTCTCGGGCAATGTGCCGAACATGCCGGGCTCGATCTTTGAGAGCGTCCGCTTCCTCACAACGGCGGTCGCGAGCGAGATGTCGTATTCGTCCGGCCTGCAGCGCCAGGCGCTGTTTTCCATCGCGCTGGTGCTGTATCTTTTCATCCTGCTCATCAACGCCGCGCTCAACTTCTTCTTAAAGCGCGATAAGGAGGGATCGTGATGCTCAAAAAGCGCGCCTCGGCCAGCCGCCGGGCCTATATCACGCTGATGCGCACGCTGATGCTTGCCGCTGCGGTATTGACTTGTGCCCTTGTACTCGGTATGATGGGGTATATATTAGGCAATGGTCTGCCAAACATCACCTGGGAAATGCTCTCCACCGCGCCGAGCTATCTTGCAAACCGCATCGGCATCCTGCCGGATATCCTGAGCACGCTCTACATCGTGTTTGCAACGCTTCTGATCGTGCTGCCGCTCGGCGTGGGCGCGGCGATCTACCTCAATGAGTATGCCGCGAACAAAAAGCTCGTCTCCGTCATCGAGTACGCGTCCGAAACGCTCTCGGGCATCCCGTCGATCATCTACGGCCTTGTCGGCATGCTGATCTTCTGCAAAAGCGGCACGTCGCTGCTGGCGGGCGCGCTGACGCTCACGATTATGAACCTGCCGACCGTCATGCGCACGGCGCAGGAGAGCCTTAAGACCGTGCCGCAGAGCTACCGCGAGGGCGCGTTCGCCCTGGGCGCGGGAAAGTGGCGCACCATCCGCACGGTGGTGCTGCCGAGCTGCGTGGACGGCGTGATCACGGGCTGCATCCTGTCGATCGGACGCATCCTCGGCGAGTCGGCGGCGCTTTTGTTCACCGCGGGCTCGGCCCACATGCTCTACGGCTTTTTCGAGGGGATGCAGAACGCGGGTGCGACGCTGACGGTGGCGCTCTACTTCTACGCCAAGGAGTCGAGCGACACGGGGGTGGTGTTTGCCATCGCGGCGATCCTGATGCTGCTGACGATGCTCATCAACTTTGCGGCGGACCTTGCCGGTCGATATTTCAGGAGGAAACAGGAATGATCCGATCGGTGAACGGAAGCGGCATGAAGCGCATGGCGCTTTTAAACGACCTCTCGTGCTTCGGCAAATGCTCGCTGAGCGTGGCGATGCCCATTATCTCCGCCTACGGCGTGGAGACGGTGCCGCTGCCGACGGCGCTCCTCTCGACCCACACGGCGGAGGGCTTCGGCGATTACGTTCTGCGCGATCTCACGGACGAGATGGAGAAATTTGCCGCGCACTGGAAAACGCTCGGCGTCCGCTTTGACGGCGTATGCACGGGCTTTTTCGGCTCAGTCTCGCAGCTTTCGTTCGCAAGGAAATTTCTGCATGATTTTGCACGGCCCGATACGCTCGTGGTCGTGGACCCCGTGCTCGGCGACAACGGCGCGCTGTACGGCTGCTTCACCGATGAATTCGTGACGGCCATGCGCGCGCTCTGCGCGGACGCACAGCTCATCACGCCCAACCACACGGAGGCGGCGCTGCTCGCCGGCTGTGCGATGGATGCGGGCGAGGAGGAGCTTTTATCAAAGCTCACGGTGCCGAACGTCATCATCACGAGCGTGCGGCGCGGCGATCAGATCGGCTACGCCGCGCGGCTGAACGGGGAATATATGGAGCTTTTCCGGCCCTGCCTTCCGCAGACGCTGCACGGCACGGGGGACGTGTTCGTCTCCGCGCTCTGCGGCGAGCTGATGAGCGGGCGGGCCATGCCGGACGCGCTTTCGCGCGCGGCGGATTTTTGTGACCGATGCGTGCGGAAAACCGCTGCGCGCGGCGAGGACCACTGGTACGGCCTCGCATTTGAAGACGTATTGAAAGAGAAAAGAAACCTATGAACAGCATTCTTTCTGTTAAGGATCTCTGCCTGTGGTACGGGAGCCATCAGGCGCTCAAGGACATCAACATCGACATCCCGGAAAAGAGCATCACCGCGCTCATCGGACCGAGCGGCTGCGGCAAATCGACCTTTTTAAAGACGCTTGACCGCATGAACGACCTGATCCCGGACGTGAAGATCACGGGAAGCGTGAAGTACAAGGGCGAGGACATCTTTGACCCCGCCGTGGACGTGAGCGAGCTGCGGCGCCAGGTGGGTATGGTCTTTCAGAAGCCCAACCCCTTCCCGATGAGCATTTACGACAATATCGCCTACGGTCCGCGCACGCACGGCATGAAGAACAAGGCCAAGCTCGACGAGATCGTGGAAAAGTCGCTGCGCGGCGCGGCCATCTGGGACGAGGTCAAGGACCGGCTCAAGAAAAACGCGCTCGGCCTCTCCGGCGGACAGCAGCAGAGACTGTGCATCGCCCGCGCGCTGGCCGTCGAGCCGGAGGTGCTGCTGATGGACGAGCCGACGAGCGCGCTCGACCCCATCTCCACCTCAAAGATCGAGGAGCTTGCGATGGAACTCAAGGAAAAGTACACCATCGTCATCGTCACGCACAATATGCAGCAGGCGGTGCGCATTTCCGACCGCACGGCGTTTTTCCTGCTCGGCGAGCTCGTCGAGTGCGGAGAGACGGAAAAGCTCTTCTCCCAGCCGCAGGATAAGCGGACGGAGGATTACATCACGGGGAGGTTCGGTTAATATGAGAAGCCGGTTTGACGAGCAACTTGCGCTGCTGAACAAGGAGCTCATCGAGATGGGCGCGCTGTGCGAGGAGGTCATCGCCCTTGCCTCGCAGTCGCTCACAGAGGGCGACGCGGCGCTGGCCGCGCGCGTTTCCCCGCTGGATGCGGAGATCGACCGCAAGGAGCGCGAGATCGAGTCGCTGTGCTTAAAGCTTTTGTTGCAGCAGCAGCCGGTGGCGCGGGACCTTCGCCAGATCTCGGCGGCGCTTAAAATGATCACGGACATGGAGCGCATCGGCGATCAGGCCGAGGATATCGCCGAGATCGTCCGCTTCCTCGGCGGGCGCGGTGCGGAAAACGGCGGACTGCTGCGCGGCATGGCGCGCTCGACGATCAAGATGGTGACCGAGAGCGTGGACGCCTACGTCAAGGGCGATACGGCGCTCGCCTCGCAGGTCATCGCCGAGGACGACGTCGTGGACGACTACTTCGCGCGCGTGAAAAAGGCGCTCATTGCGCGCATTGCGCAGGACCCCGCGGACGGGGAATTCGCGCTCGATCTTCTCATGATCGCAAAGTATTTGGAGCGCATCGGCGACCATGCGACGAATATCGCCGAATGGGTCATTTTCTCTGTGACCGGCGAGCATAAGGAGGGATGAAGCATGATCTGGTGCGTGGAAGACGACGCCAGCATCCGTGATATCGAGGTATATGCCCTGCGCTCCACGGGCTTTGAGGCCGAGGGCTTCGAGGACGGCACGAGCTTCTGGGAGGCGCTGCGCCGCGAAAAGCCGGACCTCGTCGTGCTTGACGTGATGCTGCCGGGCATCGACGGCTTAGAGCTCCTTCGCCGCATGCGCGCGGACCGGGAGCTTTCCGGTATCCCCATCGTTATGGCGACGGCCAAGGGCGCGGAGTACGACCGTATCCGGGGACTGGACCTCGGCGCGGACTACTATCTCGTCAAGCCCTTCGGCGTGATGGAGCTTGTCTCCTGCGTGAAGGCGGTGCTGCGCCGCTGCGCGCCCAAGTCCGCCGAGCAGCTCAGAGCCGGCGGCCTTGTGCTCGACGAAACGGAGCACATCGTCACGGTGGACGGCGAGCGCGCGGCGCTCACCTACAAGGAGTATGAGCTGCTGCGGCTCTTTTTGTCGCATCCGGGTGTGGCATTTTCGCGCGATCAGCTGATGGCGGACGTCTGGGGCACGGATTACTGCGGCGAAACACGCACCGTGGACATGCACATCCGCACGCTGCGGCAGAAGCTCGGCCCCTACGGCGAGCGCATTGAAACGGTGCGCGGCGTGGGCTACCGCATGGAGGGCAAGGCATGACAAAAAAGATATTTCACTCCATCCTGGTGGTCGCGGGCGCGGTGCTGCTCGCGAGCATTGTGGTCATCATGGGGTGCCTGTACGAATACTTCGGCAGTATTGAAGAAAAGCAGCTGCGCGACGAGCTGACGCTTGCCGCCGCCGCGGTGGAGCGGGACGGGGAGGACTACCTCTCCGGCGTTTCCTCCGACCACTGCCGCCTGACGTGGATCGCGCACGACGGCACGGTGCTCTACGACACCGTGACCGATGCGGAGAGCCTTGAAAACCACGCCGACCGCGAGGAGGTGCGCGAGGCGCTTACGGCCGGCGAGGGCGAGAGTACGCGCTATTCTAAAACGCTCCTGCAAAAGACGATGTACTGTGCGCGCAGACTCCCGGACGGGAGCGTGCTGCGCATTTCCGTCAGCCGCGCGACGGCGGGCGTGCTGCTCGTCGGCATGGTGCAGCCGATCCTGGTCGTCATCATCGTGGCGTTCGTCCTGTCGGCCATGCTGGCAAAGAGCCTGTCGCGGCGCATCGTGCGCCCGCTCAACGAGCTGGACCTCGAGCATCCGCTCGACAACAACGCGTATGAAGAGCTTTCCCCGCTGCTGGGGCGCATCAACCACCAGCACCAGCAGATCAACGATCAGCTCTTTGAGCTGACGCGGCAGAAAACGGAGTTCGCCCAGATCACCGACAGCATGCGCGAGGGCCTTGTCCTGCTCGACGAAAAGGAGCGCGTGCTGAGCATCAACCCCGCGGCGCAGGAGCTTTTCTCCGCGGACGAGCGCTGCATCGGCAGGGATTTCCTGACCATCGACCGCAGCCACGACATCCGCCTTGCCATCTCTGACGCGATGGCGCAGGGCCACGGCGAGGCCCGCGCCGAGCGCGGCGGCCGCGTGTGGCAGTTTGATGTGAGCCGCATTCTTTCCGGCGGCGCGGCAGTCGGCGCGGTGCTGCTGGCGTTCGACATCACCGACCGCGAAACGGCAGAGCAGAACCGCCGCGAGTTCACGGCGAACGTCTCCCATGAGCTCAAAACGCCGCTGCAGGGCATCATCGGCAGCGCGGAGCTGCTGGAAAACGGCATGGTGAAGCAGGAGGATGTGCCCCGCTTCGTCGGCCACATCCGCAAGGAGGCGCAGCGCCTTGTTACGCTGATCGGCGACATCATCCGCCTTTCCCAGCTTGACGAGGGCGACGAGATGCCGCGCGAAACGGTCGATCTGCTGACGCTCTCGCAGGAGGCGGCAGAGGACCTCAAATCCGCGGCGGAGCAGAAGAATATCCGCGTCACGGTCGGGGGTGAGAGCACCTGCGTCGGCGGTGTGCGGCGGCTTTTGTATGAGGTCATCTACAACCTCTGCGACAACGCCATCAAGTACAACGTGGACGGCGGCAGCGTCACCGTGCACGTCGGGACGGAGGACGGCAAGGCCGTCGTCTCCGTGGCCGATACGGGTATCGGCATCGCGCCCGAGCACCAGAGCCGCATCTTCGAGCGCTTCTACCGCGTGGACAAGAGCCACTCGAAGGCGAGCGGCGGCACGGGTCTCGGCCTTTCCATCGTCAAGCATGCCGTGCAGTACCACCACGGCACGGTCGAGCTCAAGAGCGAGGAGGGCAGGGGCACGACGATCCGCGTCCTGCTGCCGAAGGAATCATAAGAAGCAAGGGGAGCCGCAGGCCAAAGGCCTGCGGCTCCCCTGTCATTTGCTTATTTTTAATAATTTTCCGCGTGGACCTCGAAGTAGCTCTGGGGGTGATTGCAGGTGGGGCAGACGTCGGGGGCCTTGGTGCCGACGACGATGTGGCCGCAGTTGCGGCACTCCCAGACCTTGACCTCGCTCTTTTCAAAGACCCTGGCGGTCTCAACGTTGCGCAGCAGCGCGCGGTAGCGCTCCTCGTGATGGCGTTCGATCTCGCCGACGAGACGGAATTTCTGCGCCAGCTCGGGGAAGCCCTCTTCCTCCGCGGTTTTGGCGAAAGAATCATACATGTCCGTCCACTCGTAATTTTCACCCTCGGCGGCGGAGAGCAGGTTGTCGGCGGTGGAGCCGATGCCCTGGAGCTCCTTGAACCACATCTTAGCGTGCTCCTTTTCGTTGTCCGCGGTTTTCTGGAAGAGCGCGGCGATCTGCTCGTAGCCCTCCTTCTTGGCGGTGGAGGCGAAGAAGGTGTACTTGCTGCGTGCCTCTGACTCGCCGGAGAAGGCGGTGCGCAGGTTCTGCTCAGTTCTGGTGCCGGAATACTTGTTGGTTTTCATGGTGAAATTCTCCTTTTCATTCTTCTGATTTTTAATGTTGTTCCTGCACGCTGCGGCAGGCGGGGCAGAGATAGCGAATGCGAAGGTCGTAGGACTGGATGCGTGTGCCGAGCGCGGCTTCAATGTCCTGCGTCAGGTCGCGGAACCTGAAGTCTGCGAGCGCGCCGCAGCGGGCGCAGACCAGATGGTCGTGGCGCGTGGTGTTGTCGTAGCGGTCGGGCGAGCCAGGCTGCGGCAGGCGGATGAGCTTGCCGTCGGACACGAGCGTGTTGAGATTGTTATACACAGTAGCTTGCGCAATTTTCGGGTTTGTCTGCTTCATCTGCAAAAAAATCTGCTCGGCGGTCGGGTGCTCGGTGGAGCACAGGACGAGGTCGAGGATCTGCCGGGCATAGTTGGTCATGTGTTCCTCCTTGAATAAGAATTAGAATAATTCTAATTATAATGAAGAAAAGCGGTTTGTCAAGCGGAAAATCAAAAACAGTTTGCGTCATGTGCGTCCGCGCGCCCGCATACCCTTTATGGAAAAGGGGGAATGAGATGGACCGGACGATCACATTTTTGGGCGGCGACGCGCGCATGCGCCTGCTCGCGCAGATGATGGCGGCGGAGGGAGCGGACGTGCGCTCGTGGGCGCTGCCCGGCGCGCCGGGGGAGAGCGCGCTGTGCGATGCGCTGAAAGCGGAGATCATCGTGCTGCCGCTGCCGATGGAAAAAGAAGGAAGGCTCAGCGGAACGGACATGGCGGCGGACGATCTTCTGCGCGCGCTGCGGCCGCGGCACCGCATTTTCGCGGGCAGCGTGAGCCGGGAGACGATGGAAAAGGCCCGCGCGCTGGGCCTTCACGTGACGGACTATTTTACCTGCGAGGAGCTCAGCGTGCGCAACGCCATCCCTACGGCGGAGGGCGCGATCGAGCTTGCCATGAAGCACACGAGCGTCACGCTGCACGGCACGCCCTGCCTTGTGCTGGGCTTTGGCCGCATCGGAAAGCTCCTTGCGCACGACCTTGCCGCCCTGGGGGCAAGAGTGACGGTCAGCGCGCGGAAGCTCTCGGACCTTGCGTGGATCGACGCCTTCGGCTATGCGGCGCTGCACACGAACAGGCTCGCGGGCACGCTGGGAGAATTCAGCGTGGTGTTCAACACCGTGCCGCACCCGGTGCTGGACGAGGCGCTGCTTTCTGAGCTGCCGCGGGATGTGCTGCTCATCGAGCTTGCAAGCACGAGCGGGTTTGACCTTGCGGCGGTCGAGCGGCAGCGGCTGCATTACATCCGGGCCGGGGGCCTGCCGGGACGCACCGCGCCGGAGACGGCGGCGCGCGCCATCAAAAAAACCGTATGCCGGTTGATCGAGGAGGACGCATGAAGATTGGATTTGCCTTTTGCGGCTCGTTCTGCAATCACCCCGAGCTGCTGAAAATTTACGAGGATATCGCGCGTGAGCACGAGCTCGTGCCGATCCTGTCGGAAAACGCGGCGCGGTATTCCACGCGCTTCGGCACAGCGGAGGACTTCGTCACCCGTGTAGAGGCCATCGCGGGGCGCAGGGCCGTGCGCGATATCGTGGAGGCCGAGCCCCTCGGCCCGCAGGGGGCGATGGAGGTGCTCGTGATCGCGCCCTGCACGGGAAATACGCTTGCAAAGCTCGCCCACGGCATCACCGACGGGCCAGTCACGATGGCGGCGAAGAGCCACCTTCGCAATGGGAAGCCCGTTGTGCTTGCACTCGCGACGAACGACGGCCTTTCCGCGAGCGCGCCGAACATCGCCGCGCTTCTGAACCGCAAACACTACTACTTTGTCCCCTTCGGGCAGGACAACGCCGAAGCGAAGCCCACGTCGCTGATCGCGGACTTCCGAAAGATCATCCCGGCGGCGGAGGCGGCGATAGAGGGCCGGCAGCTCCAGCCCATCCTGCTGTAGAAGCAAAAAAGGCGGCAATTTGCCGCCTTTTTTACGATGTAACATTAAACTTGCGCGCGTAGCGGGCAACGCTCGCTCCGCTTGCTTGAAAAAACGCGCCCGCTCCGCTATACTTTAAGAAAAGAGACGGGGAGGGAACGCGCATGAACGACTGGCCGCGCGAGGAAAAACGAAAAAAGAAATACTACCGTGGCAGCGAGTACGACCTGCGCGGCGTGGAGCGGTGGCTCGCCGGGCTTGCGTCCGACGGGCTGGAGCTTGTGGAGTGGAACGAGTTTCGCGACAGCATGCCGCGCGAGTGCCGCTTCTATCTCGAGCCCGCCGCGCGGGACGACGGCCCGACGGTCGAGCTGAGCGAAAAGCGCGCGGCGCTGGGTTGGGAATACGTCTGCACGACGAAAAACGGTATGTTTTACGTCTGGCGCGGCGGCGCGCCCGCGCACATGCCCATGCCGCGGCAGCAGACGGACTCCTACTGCTATCGCAGGGTGAAAAAAGCGCTGCGCGAGAGCTGGATCATCCCCGCGATCTATGCGGCGGGTGTCGTCATCGCGGCGGCGATCGTCGCGGGGAGCGCGCCGCTGCTCGTGCGCACGCTGATCACGCTGCGCCCTGCCGCGGGCATTCAGGTGCTTTCGCTGCTGCTGTCCGCCGTCCTCGGCTCGCTTGCCAGCACCCGGCAGAACCGGGACCTGCGCGCGCTCCGGCGCGCGATGGAGGAGGGCGAGCACGTGCGCACCCTGCCGCGCAACCGCTGGGTGTGGATCGAGAAGGGGATCTCCCTGATCTGCCTTCTGCTGGTGTTCGCGCTGCATATCACGGATCGCGACCTGCCGGAGACGAAGGAGTATGCCGACGATCCGCTGCCCTATCTCAGTGCCGCGCAGGTCGGCGGCGGGAGAAGGAGTGGTGCGAGGTGTGCCGGCAGCGGACGATGCTCGGCGGTACGGTCAGCATCGTCGGCGAGCCGCCGTTTGGCGGGATGATCGGCTTGTGGTGGACCTACGGCACGGAGCTGGATTTCTACGCGCCGCGCATCACGGGCCTTGCCGCTCCGCTGGCGGCGGAGCTTCGCGATTACTTCATGGACGGCAGCGAGGAGACGCTGACGCTTGACGGCTTCGACGAGGCGTACTACGCGGGCTTTCCCATCCCGAAGCACATGGTCCCATCGTATGTGAAGGGCGAGGCGGCGTACCGGCAGTTTGTTATCCTGCGGCGCGGCGGCAGAGTGCTCTTTTACCGGGCCGAGACGGCAGAGGACCTGCGCGGCCATTTGAGCGAGCTTGCGGAAATTTTCGCGCAGTACGAAAATGCGTGAAAAAGGGGAGCGTTCCCATCGGGAACGCTCCCCTTCTCTTTGCATTACTGTTCGAATTTCTTGAGCTCCTCGAGCTGGCCCTCGAGCGTCGTGAACGCGCCGGGCAGCTGGGAAACGGCCTCGTCCGCGCGCCTGAGCTCGCTCGAAACGCTCGCGCAGGTCGCGCCGAGCGTTGTGAGCACCTGCGCGCACTGCGCGTTGCACGCTTCGATCAGCTCCTGGAGCTTTGCGCGCGTGGCGGCGTCGAGCGCGTCTGCCCGCTCGCGGGCGGAAAGCTCGATCCCGGCGATATGCTCCTTGACGCGGCTGTATTCCTCGGCCTGGGCGCGCAGTGCGGTGATCTCCTTTTCAAGGCGCTGGCGCTCGCGCTCGGCCTCGGAAAGGCGGGCGGCGTGCTGGGACTCAAGCTCGGAGAGATTCTGCTCGTCCGCGGCCTTCTGCGCCTTGAGCTTCTGCGCACTCTCCTCTAGCTGGGCGCGCAGCTCGGTGATGGTCTCCTGTGCGGCGGTCAGGCCCTTTTTGAGCGCGGCCTGCGCGTCGGTCGCGGTGGTGCAGCTCTCGGCCAGCTGGGCGCGCTCGCGCTCGGCGGCGGCCAGTTTATTGCGAAGCTCTGCGTTCTCGCGGCAGAGCCCGTCGCTCTCCTGCTCGAGCTGCTCGATCTGCTGCTTGGTCTCGAGCGAGGTCTTTTCGATATAACGGATGACGTCGTCGCGGTTGAAGCCGCCGAAGACAGAACTCTTGAAGGTATTTTCCATATTGCTCCCACCTTTATCTTGATCAATATTATGGTAACACAAAAGCGGGACGATGACAAGGAAAAAAGCGCGGCGCTGCGAAACGCCGCGCTTTCGCGCTTTTTATCGGGTGGTGAAGGAAAAGCTCTTACCCTTTTTTTTAAAAGAGAAGCTGTTTCCCTGCTCCTCGCTGCCGGCGCTGGCGCAGCGCACGCGATCGGCACTCACGCTGCCGCTGACGTCGCCGCAGGTGACGCTGTCGCTCGCGCGCACATTGCCGCCGACGCTGCCGCAGCGCACGCTGTCGCTCGCGCTGACATCGCCGCCGACGTCGCCGCACTCCACACCGTCGCCCGCGCGGACATTGCCCTCGATTCTGCCCGAGCAGGTCACGCTGTCGCCCGCCTGCACGCTGCCGCCGACGCTGCCGCAGGTGACACCGTCGCCCGCAGTGACGCCGCCGCCCACATCGCCGCAGTGTACGCTGTCGCCCGCCTTGACGCCGCCTTCGATCGTCGTGTCGGTGCAGACGATGGCAAAGTCGCTGTAAACGTCCTTCGCCGTGCCGGAAAAGTGCAGCTCGACGGTCCTGCGCACCTCGTCGTATTTATCGTGGCGGAAAAGGCTGCCCGCCTTCGGCTGGAGCAGCCGGTGGCCCTGAAAGAGCACCGCGTGGATGGAATCGTCATCCGCCCACGGCAGCTCCGCCGCCACGGGCAGGACCTGATCGTTCGCTTCCTGCGCGCTCGTCTCTGGCTGTGCGCTCTCGCGGCCGAAGAGCTCGTCGAGCGTCATGCCCAGCGTGTCGCACAGCAGCGGCAAAAGCGCGATATCGGGGCAGCAGGCGTCACTCTCCCACTTGGAGACGGCCTGGTTGCTCACGCCGAGCATGTTGGCCAGCGCTTCCTGTGTCAGCCCTTTTTCCCTGCGGCGGGCCGAAATCCGCGTTCCCATTGTCAGTTCTTCCAATTGTCTATCCTCCTGCACTGCGTTATAATAATAAAGTGGTTGGTTCAGCGGCATGCGCCGAGCATCGGGAATGCACTGTTCAGGCGCTCCGGGCCGAGCGCGCGGAGCAAAGCGTCCTGCGCGGTCTCTCTGTTGTCCAGGCGGCGCGTCTCGCGCCGCGAAGCGGTCATCCAATCCGTCATGATAAAGATCCTTCCTTGCCCCGTGCTGCAGCCGCGGCTTTCGAATCACCGGTATGGGCTCAGTATAGGGGGCGGGAGGAAATTTGACAATGGCGCGGTGGTTGAATCGACTTATTTTCTTTCCAACCTGCGGTTGAATTACACACTGCAAAGACAAATGGCCGCAAACAGAGAGCATTACCGCCGGATGCTGACCTCTTCGATGCCGCTGGTGTAGTCGATCACGTGCTGGAGAAAGAGCTGCGTGATCGTGGAGGGGAGGAAGCCCTTTTTCACCGCGATGCCGATCTCGCGCGACTGCTGCACGTTGAGCGGCAGGCTCACGACGTGGTAGCGCTCGGGCTGGAGCAGCAGGCTGTGCACGATGCCGACGCCCAGCCCCGCCTCGACCATGGAAAGGAGCGCAAAGTCGCTCGTCGTGTCGTAGGTGATCTCGGGGTGGATGTTGTAGTGGTCGAGCAGACGGTTGAACTCGTAGTCCTCAATCTCCATCAGGCGCACGAAGTTCTCATGCGGCAGCTGCTCGAGCGGGAAAACGGGCGCGTCCGCCATCGGGTGCCCCTCGGGCACGATGGCGACCATCGTGTCGTGCAGGATGGGCGTGGTCTCGAAGTCGTTGGAGGCGGGCGTCGCGAGAAAGCCGCAGTCGATCGCGCCGCGGCGCAGCCACTCGGAGATCTCGTAATACTCGCCCGTGAGCAGCTGGATCTGAATGTTGGGGTAGCGCTGGTGGAAGTCCTTTAGGATCTCCGGCAGGAGGCTGATGGCAAGGCTCGTAAAGCAGCCCAGGCGCAGCGTGCCGGACTGCACGCCGTGCAGCTCGGAAACGGCGAAGTTGAGGTCCTCGTAGTCCTTAACGATCTCGCGGATCGTGGGCAGGAGGATCATGCCGTCGGACGAGATCTCGATGCCGGAGTGGTTGCGCGTGAGCAGCTTGACCTGCCAGTCCTGCTCGAGGTCGGAGATCATCTTGCTCACGGCGGACTGCGTGTAGCCCAGCTCGTTCGCCGCCCGCGTGATGCTGCCGGTCTCCACCGTGCGCAGGTATGCGATGTATTTTCGGATGCTCATAATGAAAAACCTCGATAATATCTGACGGATTCCATTTTGGAATGCTGAGATAAAAATATATTCGCTTTTCAAAAGCGTATAAAGATTATACAATATGGCCAAAGAAAATTCAATGCCTCTACACGGAATTTTCGAAGTCGTACAAAAACATACATGGAACAACAAGGAGGAAACAGTCATGGTCCATTATTCCTGCATTGGCGCTACCGGTTACGTGTGCGGCGAAGTGCTCCGCATGATGGTCAATCATCCCGAGGGAGAGCTCGTCAACGTTCTTGATACATACGGCGTCGGCGACGCGATCTCGACGCATCACCCCGCGCTGCGCGGCTTCTACGATCAGGTCATCATGGACCTTACCGAGGAGACCGTCCGCGAGACCGCCAAGAAGAGCGACGTCATCATGATCCAGGTCCCGTCCGGCGACGTGGCCAAGTGGGCGGAGATCGTCCTTGCCGAGGACTGCGCCATCATTGATATCGGCGCGGACATCCGCTTCCGCGATGTGGACGTGTGGGAAAAGTGGTACGGCCAGAAGCACCCCAACGCCGAGATGACCCACAACGCCGTTTACTGCATCCCCGAGGTCATGCGCGAGCTTGCCAAGGGCAAGAAGCTCATCGCGAACCCCGGCTGCTATCCCACCGCCTCCACCCTCGGCCTGCAGCCCATGCTCAAGGCCGGTCACATCATTGAAAACACCATCGTCATCGACGCCAAGAGCGGCTTCACCGGCGCGGGCCGCCGTCCCGCCCTCAATAAGCTTCTGACCGAGGCGGAGAACAACTTCTGCGCTTACGCCCTCGGCGGCGGCCACCGCCACACGCCCGAGATCGAGCAGAACATCGCCTACATCACCGGCAAGGACCTCATGAAGCCCGAGACCTGGCAGTACATCAACTTCCAGCCGCATCTCCTCCCGCAGGTCCGCGGCATCGAGGTCACGATCTACGCCACCTGCGACAAGGACTTCACCAACGAGGAAGTCTACGAGATGTACAAGGAGTTCTATAAGGATGAGCCCTTTGTCAAGGTGTTCCCGTCCAGCCTGCCGGTCCAGACCAAGTGGGTCTACGGCACGAACTTCTGCGAGATGACCCCGACCTTCGACGCGCGCACCCATCGCCTGATCGTCTCCTCCGTGATCGACAACATCGGCAAGGGCGCCGCCGGCCAGGCCATCCAGAACATGAACCTCATCATGGGGCTGCCCGAGACCACCGGCCTCATGATGCCCCCGATGTACCCGTAATTTCCGGTTCGGCGAGTTTCGACCCGATTTCGGTAAGAATGCTGTTAAACTAACGTTAAGAGAGGAGATCCCCCACATGTCCAATCTGAAAAAGATCGAGGGCGGCGTAACCACGCCGCAGGGCTTCACCGCCGGCGCGACCTACACCGCCATCAAAAAGCGCGAGAATAAGAAGCCCGATGTTGCAGTCCTCTATTCCGACCTGCCCTGCTCCTGCGCGGCCTGCTTCACCACGAACAAGTTCTGCGCGGCGCCGGTCATCCTTGACCGCGAGATCCTGAAAAAGGGCAAGGCCCGCGCCGTCGTCATCAACTCCGGCAACGCCAACGCCGCCACCGGCACGCAGGGCATCGAGGATGCCCGCACCGTCGAGCGCGAGGCGGAAAAGCTGCTGGGCCTCGGCGAGGATGAGGTTTTCGTCTGCTCCACCGGCGTCATCGGCCAGCGCCTTCCGGTCGATAAGGTGCTCCAGGGCATCCGCGAGATCATCCCGAACGGCCTTGCCAAGGAGAACGGCTCCGAGGCGGCCTACGCCATCATGACCACCGACACCGTGCGCAAGGAGTGCGCGTATGAGCTGCAGCTCTCCACCGGCACGGTGAAGATCGGCGCGATGGCCAAGGGCTCGGGCATGATCCACCCCAACATGGCGACGATGCTCGTCTACGTGACGACCGACGCCAAGGCCGACCCTGCGGACCTGCAGAAGATGCTCTCCGCGGCGGTGGACAAGAGCTTCAACATGTGCACCGTGGACGGCGATACCTCCACGAACGACTCGATCTTCCTGCTCGCCAACGGCGCCTCCGGCGTTGAGATCAAGACCGAGGAGGATAAGAAGGCGATGGCCGACCTCGTGCTCGCCATCTGCACCGACATGGCTCGCCGCGTCGCTTCCGACGGCGAGGGCGCGACCCACCTCATCGAGGTCGAGGCCTACGGCCTGCCCACCGAGCACGACGCGCGCCTGGTCGCCAAGTCCATCGCGGGCTCCATGCTCTTCAAGGCCGCCGTTTTCGGCCGCGACGCCAACTGGGGCCGCATCATGGCTGCCGCCGGTTATTCGGGCGCGGACGTCGATCCGACCCGTGCCGACTGCATCATTAAGAGCGCTGCCGGCGAGGTCCAGGTCATGAAGGACGGCTTCGGCACCGAGTTCAGCGAGGAGCTTGCCAAGAAGGTCCTCACCGAGCATGACATCACCGTCATCGTCCGCTTCTATCAGGGCGACGGTGAGGCAAAGGCCTGGGGCTGCGACCTCACCTACGATTACGTCAAGATCAACGGCGACTACCGCACTTAATATTCAAAGGAGGGTCCACCCATGAGCGACATCGCAAGAAAGGTCGAAACGCTGATGGAGGCGATGCCTTACCTTCAGAAATATCAGGGCAAGATCATCGTCATCAAGTACGGCGGCAACGCCATGATCAACGAAGAGCTCAAGGACGCCGTCATGCACGACATCGTCATGCTGAAGCTCCTCGGCATGAAGCCGGTGCTGAGCCACGGCGGCGGCCCCGGCATCAACAAGATGCTTGAAAAGCTCGACATTCCCGTTGAATTCATCGACGGCCTTCGCTACACCTCCGCCGACATCATGCGCGTGGTTGAGATGGTGCTCGTCGGTCAGGTGAACACCGAGCTCGTCGGCTTTATCAACAAGCTCGGCGGCAGGGCAGTCGGCCTGTCCGGCGTCAGCGGCGACATTTATCACTGCCACCAGCGCGACGAGGTCCACGGCTACGTCGGCGACATCGACTATGTCGATCCCAAGCCCATCCTTGCCATGCTCGACGCGGGCTATGTCCCCGTCGTCGCCCCCGTCGGCACCGACGGGCAGGGCCATACCTTCAACATCAACGGCGACACTGCCGCGGGCAAGCTCGCCTCCGCGCTGGGCGCGGAGAAGCTCGTAATCCTCACCGATATCGAGGGCCTGTGCAACGACATCAAGATCCGCGACGTCATCAGCTACCTGAACATTCAGGACGTGAAGGCGCTCAAGGACAAGGGCACGATCGCCGGCGGCATGATCCCGAAGGTCGATTGCTGCGTGCAGGCCATCGAAGAGGGCGTGACGAGCGTGAGCATCATCGACGGGCGCAAGCCGCACTCCGTGCTCTACGAGGCCTTCACCACCGAGGGCACCGGCACCACGATCGGCACCGCACAGCCGAGCGTGGGCATCAAATGGTAAATACATACTGAATTTATTATAGGAGGACATCACAATGATCGAAAAGTTCAAGACCAACGCCGAAGTCATCGAGAACGGCGACAAGTACCTCTACGGCAACCACGTCCGCATGCCGCTTTCCATCGAGCGCGGCGAAGGCGTCTACGTCTTTGATAAGGACGGCAACAAGTATCTCGACTTCGTCGGCGGCATCGCGGTCAACGGCCTCGGTCACTGCCATCCCGCGATCGTCAAGTGCCTTGAAGAGCGCGCCCACACGATCCTGCACTGCTCCAACTATTTCTACAACGAGCCCGCCGTCCAGACCGCGAAGCTGATCGTCGAGAACAGCTGCTTCGACAAGGTCCTGTTCGCCAACTCCGGCGCCGAGGCCAACGAAGGCCAGATCAAGCTTGCCCGCAAGTATGCCAAGGACCACGGCCATCCCGAGCGCTTCGTCGTCATCACGATGAAGAACTCCTTCCATGGCCGCACCCTCGCTACCTGCACGGCCACCGGCCAGTATGCGGTGCATCGCTATTTCGAGCCCCTGCCCTCCGGCTTCCGCTATGCCGAGTTCAACAACCTCCAGTCCGTCAAGGACGTGATGGATGAGTATGTCTGCGCCATCCTGACCGAGCCTGTCCAGGGCGAGGGCGGCGTGCGTCCCGCTTCCCAGGAGTTCCTGCAGGGCCTGCGCGAGCTGTGCGACGAGAAGGGCATCCTTCTCATGTTCGACGAGGTCCAGGTCGGCTCCGGCCGCACCGGCAAGCTCTTCGCGCACCAGAACTACGGCGTGGAGCCCGATACCTGCTCCATGGCGAAGGCGCTCGGCTCCGGCGTGCCCATCGGCGCTGTCTGTGCCCGCGGCGACGCGGCCAAGACCCTGACCCCCGGCACCCACGGCTCCACCTTCGCCGGCGGTCCTCTTGCCTGCGCGCTCGCTGCCACCACGCTCGACGTGATGATCAACGAAGGCGTGATTGAAAACTGCCGCAAGATGGGCGAGTACTTCCGCAAGCAGGCCCACGAGATCATCGAGAAGAATCATCCCGAAGCCGTCAACGAGATCCGCGGCCTCGGCCTGATCGACGGCATCCAGCTCAACAAGCCCTCCGGCCAGCCCGTCGTTGACCTGTGCTTCAAGGACAGCAACGTTCTCATCAACAACACCAACGGCAACGTCCTGCGCTTCGTCCCGCCGCTGATCGTCAACGAGGAAGAGATCGACGCCGTCATCAAGGCGGTCGATGAGGCCATGACCAAGCTCGGCTGGTAAAAAATGATACGCCCCTCGCATTTCTTGCCTGCGAGGCCGGTAAAGTGCAGTCACGTATGCACGGTGCCGGAAGTATAGACCACCTCTGCCCCGGCTTGCCGATGGGGGATCGGCGGGCCGGGGAAAAGAGGTATTTTCCGTATTGCAGTCGGCAAAAGCTGTGTTGTGCTGCGAAAGAGGGAAGGAGGAGTGAAACGAGCCTATAACCGGACCCAAGATACCGCGATGAAAGAAGCATTACCGTAAAACTGCGTTCACCATTCAAAAATACTTGCTAAATATGCAAAACGGTGGTACTTTTAGTTCCGCCGACTGTATGAACAGCAAGCACGACCCCAAAATTTCGAAAGGTTGGTAACACTATGAGTAAGGAAAAGCGAATGCCCAAACTGTGGGAAGCCCTGTTGACTCTGGCGATCCTGGTCGCCGCGCTGGCGGTCGGCATCATCATCTTCGGCGTGGACCCGCATGTTCCTATGTTCGTCGGCGTCATGGCTGCGGCCCTGATGGCGATGTATCTGGGCTACAAGTGGGAAGAAATTGAAAAATCCATGATGGACGGTATCTACAAGGCGTTACAGTCCGTCTGTATCCTCATTATTGTCGGTATCCTGATCGGCGTGTGGATCAACGCGGGCGTTGTGCCCACGATGATCTACTACGGTCTGAAAGTTCTCAAGCCTTCTATTTTCTTTATTGCCTGCGTTCTGATCTGCTCCATCACCTCGCTTGCCACCGGTACCTCCTGGGGCACGATGGGTACGATGGGCGTTGCCCTGATGGGCATTGGCTTCGGCCTTGGCATGAGCCCCGGCATGACTGCCGGCGCTGTCATCTCCGGTGCGTACTTCGGCGACAAGATGTCCCCGCTGTCCGACACCACGAACCTCGCCCCCGCCATGGCCGGTACGGATGTGATGACCCACGTCAAGGGCATGCTGCTGCCCACCGGCATCACTTACGCGATCACCCTCATCGCTTTCGGCATTCTCGGCTTCGCGCAGTATCATGGTGGTGAGGCGGACCTCAGCCGCGTGACCGAATTCTCCAACGCGCTGAATATTGCCGAGGGCGGTATCTTCCACATTAACCCGCTGCTGCTTCTGCCGCCGGTCATCGTTATCGTGGCCGTCGCGCTGAAGGTCCCCGCCATCCCCGGCATCACGCTCGGCATCATCGCCGGTGCGGTCCTGGGCCTGATCTTCCAGCCCGGCAGCTGCACGCTCGGCACCCTGTTTGACTACGGCAAAAACGGATACTATTTCAGCGCTGAGGCGCTCGAAATGTTTGAGCAGAAGCTCTCTCCCGAGACGAGCTTTACCATGACGAAGCTGCTGGAAAGCGGTGGTATCATGGGCATGATGTCCTCCGTCTCCATGACGATCATCGCCATGATGTTCGGCGGCATTATGGAGGATACCCACCAGCTCGAGGTCATCGTCAATGCCCTCAAGAAGCTCGCCAAAGGCCCCGCGGGTCTCGTTGGCCTGACCGAGGTCACCTGCGTGATCTCCAACGCCACCATGCCCGAGCAGTACATCTCCATCGTCGTTCCCGGCCGCATGTATGCTGAGGAATACAGAAAGATGGGCCTGCACCCGATGGTCCTCTCCGGTGCGCTCGAAGGCGCCGGTACCGTGACCTCTGCGCTGATCCCGTGGAACACCTGCGGCGTTTACATTCAGGATACCCTGAATATCACCGCCTGGGGCGCGGGCGGCTACGGCCCCTGGGCCATCTTCAACTGGCTCATGCCCATCGTGAACTGGCTGTGTGCGCTCGTCGGTGTTACGCTCAAGGACCTCGCCGGCAAGGCGTTCAAGAAGGGCAAAAAGGTCGCGCAGTAAGCGCCCTTTGCCGAAACTCCCGGAAAAAGACCCTAAAGGAATCAAAGTCATGACAATGAATCGAAATCCGTATCCCTGTGTGGAATTCGATCTCGACAAATTGGCAGCGAATCTGGCAGCGCTCGTAGAGCGCTGCCATGATTCGCTCATCGAGGTCGCAGGCGTCGTGAAGGCAGTGTCGTCGCTGCCGGAGATCGTGCGCGTTTATGAAGAGAGCGGCGTGAAGTTTATCGCCACGTCGCGCATGAGCCAGATGCGCGCCATGCGCGAAGCCGGGCTCACGAAAAAGCCGCTGATGCTTATCCGCATCCCCATGCTCTCGGAGCTTCCCGACGTGGTGGCGCTGTGCGACATCAGCCTGGAGAGTGACATCACCGTGCTGCGCGCCCTGAACGAAGAGGCGAAGCGGCAGAATAAGATACATGAGGTCATATTGATGATGGACCTCGGCGACCTGCGCGAGGGCTTCTGGAATGAGGAGGACGCGCTCGACGCCGCGCTCGAGGTCGAGCGCGAGCTCAAAAACCTCTATCTTGCGGGCGTGGGCGTGAACCTGAGCTGCTACGGCTCGATCGTGCCGAACAAGCGCAACATGCAGGCGCTCGTCAGCCTTGCCGCCGACGTGGAACGCGAGATCGGCCGCAGGCTCGACTATATCAGCGGCGGCGCGTCCACATCGGCCTATATGGCGATGAACGGCACGATGCCCTACCGCATCAACCTGCTGCGCCTGGGCGACATCGCCCTGCGCGGCGAGACGGACAACTTCTCGCCCGACTTTCTGCAAAAGGACGTCATTACCATCAGGGCCGAGGTCGTCGAGTGCCGCGACAAGCCGAGCTTCCCGGTCGGCGAGCTGGGCGTGAACGCCTTCGGCGAGACAGGGCATTACGAGGACCGCGGCATCCGCCGCCGCGCGATCGTGGCGATGGGCCGCGTGGACTACGGCAACTGCTTCGACCTTGTGCCGCGCATGGCGGGCGTCGAGGTCATCGGTGCGTCGTCCGACCATACGATCCTCGACGTGGAGAATGTCAAGGACGAGATCCATGTCGGCGACGTGCTGGAGTTCGGCATCAAGGCCTACGGCCCGATGGCGTATCTCACCAGCAGCGACGGGATGCGCATGGCCTTTAAGAAAGGCGAAAAAGAATGAAAAAAGGCCCGGCAGGGATTCCTGCCGGGCCTTTCCAATTTGATCTTTACTTGTGCAGCAGCGGGGAGAGGGGCTTGTAGATGAGGAAGCACAGCGCCACATCGAGCATACCCTTGACGAAGGTGAAGGGCATGTTGAAGACCATCAGACACTCGAGAAGGCCATTGGTCGAGGGGCGGATCGCCTGATACATGCCGATGATCGCGTCGAGCGGCAGCTTGTAGCACACGACATACGCGGGGTAGACCACAAAGTAGTTGAGGGGCACGGAGAGGATGGACATCAGCACCGCAGCGACGATCGCGCCGATGAGGGCGCTCTTGCGGGACTTGCGCTTCTGGTAGATATAGCCCGCGGAGAAGGAAAAGACGCTGCCCATGATGAAGTTGAACATCTCGCCAACGTAGGCGGACGAGGTGCCGTGCAGCACGGAGAAGAGCACGTTCTTGAGCAGCGTGACCACCACGCCGTAGACGGGACCGAGGGAGAACGCAGCCAGAAGCTCGGGAAGGTCGGAGATGTCGAGCTTGACGAAGGCGGGGATGAGCGCCGGGATCGGGAACTCGATGAACATCAGCAGAAAGGCGACTGTCGAGAGCATGGCGGTGACCGTCAGCTTATGCGTGCGGCTGACGGCGCGGGTGGAAGGGATGGCGTTTGCGTTGGATTCGGACATAAAAAAACACTCCTTTTTGTCATTTTCCCCTGAAAGAACAAGCCTTCCAAGGTGCATGACGCAAAAGAGCGTGAAAATTGCGTGGATAAAAGCGCGCAGCACATCTTCTCTCATCCGGACTGTGACCGTCGGTACCGGAATTTCACCGGATCGTGCAGCGTTAAAAAACGCAGCTTGCGGACTGTAACCGCCGGTGGGGAGTTTCACCCCGCCTCGAAGACAAGTGATTCAGTTGATGATTAGAGTATACGACAAAATTTCAATTTGTCAAGGGGAAAAATGCTTTACAAATAAGAACGGATGTTCTATAATGACAGAAAAGACAGGAGGCGATGACGATGCGGGGACGACCCTGCTCCTGCGCGTTCACCGGCCACCGGCCGGGCAAGCTCCCGTGGCGGGAGGATGAAAACGACCTGCGCTGCATCACGCTCAAGGCGAAGCTGCGCGCGGCGGTGGAGAGCGCCATCCACGAGGGGATGGAGCATTTTATCTGCGGCATGGCCGAGGGCTGCGACCTCTATTTTGCCGAAACGGTCCTCGCGCTGAAAAGGACCTATCCGCACATCACGCTCGAGGCCGCCGTCCCATGCCCCACGCAGGCGGACGGCTGGAGCGAAAAGCAGCAGGCGCGCTACCGCGATATTTTATCGCGCTGCGACTATGAAACGATGGTCCAGCAGAACTACACGCCCGGCTGCATGCAGCGGCGCAACCGCTATATGGTGGACCATGCGAGCCTGCTGATCGCCGTGAACGACGGCGCGCGCGGCGGCACCAGATCGACGATCGAATACGCCTTCCGGCGCGGCGTCAGTGTGCTGGATATCCCGCTGGAATAAAGGAGAGAGCAGATGCCGTTTGATTTTAAGAAGGAATACCGGGAATTTTACCTGCCGAAGAGCCGGCCGGAGATCGTGACCGTGCCGCGGGCGAACTATATCGCCGTGCGCGGCGCGGGCGACCCGAACGAAGCGGACGGCGACTACCAGCGCGCCATCGGCGTGCTCTACGCCGTGGCCTATACGCTCAAAATGAGCGGGCGTGCGGGGCACGAGATCGACGGATTTTTCGACTATGTCGTGCCGCCGCTCGAGGGCTTCTGGGAGCAGGAGGGCACAGAGCGTATGGACTACGGGAAAAAGTCGGCGTTTCGCTGGACCTCCGTCCTGCGCCTGCCGGACTTTATCCAAAGGGCGGACTTTGACTGGGCGGCGGAAGCGGCGGCAAAGAAGAAAAGGCTCGACTGCTCGGCGGCAGAATTCCTGACCGTTGACGAGGGCCTCTGCGTGCAGATCATGCACCTGGGCGCGTTCGACGATGAGCCTGCGTCCGTCGCGAAAATGGACGACTTCCTGCGCGAAAACGGGTATGAAAATGACCTGAGCGATACGCGCTGGCACCACGAGATCTATCTCTCCGACCCGCGCCGCGTGGCGGCGGAGAAGCGGAAAACCGTCATCCGCCACCCGATCCGAAGGATCAGGAAATGAGAAAAGGAGTGTTCCCTTGCCGGGAACGCTCCTTTTTATTATTTATCTGGATCAGATGTCGAACACACCCATCACGGCAATGCCGATGACGACGAGGATGATCATCAGATAGTGCTTCCACGAGAGCTTTTCCTTCAGGAAAAGGCGGCTCCACAGCACGCTCGCGGCGCAATAGGAGCTGATGATCGGCGCGGACATGGCCAGATGCTCCGTGTCGGAGATGGCATAGATGTAGGCGAACTGACCGGCGGTCTCGCAGATGGCGCCGATGTACTTCGGCGCTTCCTTTCTGGGCAGAAGACGGTCCTTTTTGATGCACACGACGTAGATGAAGCACACCGCGGCGGCGAAGAGGAACGTCAGCTCGTAGGCGCAGTTCGCACTGCCCTCGTCCAGCGTTTCGAGCACGCGGTTGTCGGCAAAGGTGCCGGCGGCATCGAGCAGGCAGTAGGCCACGGGAAGCGCCAGGGCGAGGAAACTCTTGGCGTACTTGCGGTTGCCCTCGGCCTGACGGGCCGCACGCAGCTCGGGGTCCTCCGTGGCGTCCACCACGCCGAGACCGATCGCGCCCACGCACACAAGAATGATCGCGCCGATGGCGAGCGGAGAGTAATCCTCGCCGCCGAGGAACAGCAGTGTCATCACGGCAACGAGCGCGCCGGACGAGTTGCAGATCGGCGACGAGACGGACAGCTCAATGTACCGCAGACCCATGTATCCCAGCGTCATCGAGCCGATGTACAGGAGCGACACGGGAAGATAGGTGAGGATGATGGACATGCTGATCTCGGTCCCGCCGACGAAGATCTCGAAGGCGGCGTGAAGGCCCATCACGGTACCCACGGCGATGACCATCTTGAGGTGGGCGAGATGATCGTCCTCCCCCTGACAGCCGATCTTGGAAAAGAGGTCACTGCCGCTCCAGCAGAGCAGCGCGATCAGAGAAAGCCAGAACCACATATGAAATTGTTAAACTCCTTTGTACTGTTATTTTTTGATTCTTTTTGCGATAACAGCACGCGGGGGCGGACGGCGGCGAAAGTGCCGGTTGGTCGCGGGGGTCCTTCGGATGAGCATTGAAAAATGTCCTTTTTTGAGCGGATCGGTCAGGGGAGAGTGATGAGGCCCGCGTCGAGCATCTTCTGCAGCGACAGCAGCACGCCGAGCTTGGCGTGGTACCACGTCAGGCCGCCCTGATAGTAGATGGCATAGGGTTCGCGCACGGGACCGTCGGCCGAGAGCTCGATGGAGCTGCCCTGCACGAACGCGCCCGCCGCCATGATGACGTCGGAATCGTAGCCGGGCATCGGCGCGGGGACGGGATCGACATAGCTGTCCACCGCGGCGGCGGACTGGATGCCCTTGCAGAAGGCGACCATGCCCTCAGGCGAGCCGAGCTCGACGCACTGGATGATGTCGTGCCGCACCTCCTTAGAGGAGGGGACGACCGTGAAGCCGAGCTTTTCGTAGCACGCGGCGACGAATACCGCTCCCTTGACCGCGCCGGAAACGACGCTGGGCGCTAAGAAGAAGCCCTGATAGAGAGACGGCATCAGGCCGAGGTTCGCGCCGACCTCCTGCCCGAGACCGGGCGCGGAAAGGCGGTAGGCGCAGCGGTCCACGCACTTCTGCGTGCCGCAGATGTAGCCGCCGATGGGGGCGAGGCCGCCGCCGGGGTTCTTGATGAGGCTGCCGACGATCATGTCCGCGCCGAAGTCGCTCGGCTCGTTCGCTTCGACGAATTCGCCGTAGCAGTTATCGACCATGACGGCGACGTCGGGGCGCAGCTTTTTGCAGAACGCGATGGCTTCGCCGATGGCGTCCACGGAGATGGTCGGGCGCGGGCAGTAGCCCTTGGAGCGCTGGATGTGGATGAGCTTCGTCTTATCGTTCAGCGCGCGCCCGATGGCGGGGAAGTCGAAGCTGCCGTCCGGCAGAAGATCGACCTGCGCGTAGGAAACGCCGTACTCCTTGAGCGAGCACGGACAGTCGCGGATGCCGATGACCTCCTCAAGCGTATCGTAGGGCTTGCCGGAGATGGCGAGCAGCTCGTCACCTGGCAGGAGGTTGGCGGAAAGCGCGACGGCCAGCGCGTGCGTGCCGCAGGTGATCTGCGGGCGGACGAGCGCGGCCTCGGTGTGGAAGGCGCTGGCGTAGACGCGCTCCAAATTGTCGCGGCCCTCGTCATCGTAGCCGTAGCCGGTCGAAGCGGCAAAGTGCGTCGCGTTCACGCGGTTTTTCTGCATCGCAGCGATGACCTTCGCCTGATTGAGCTCGGCGATCTCTTCGATCGCGGCAAAGCGGGGCTTGAGCTCGTCGAGCACGCCTTCGCCAAATTTGAGCACCCTGTCGCTCACGCCGAGCGACAGATACATTTCATCTCTGTTCATTGTTCCTCCTCCGGCGTGTCGGGAAACGCAACGCCGTTGCATCGTAAGATAAACCGCAGCGGATAGTCGCGGTCTAAATAGTGCGTGCTGTACCATTCGTAGGTCGCGGCGGGCAGCTGCCGCAGCTCGGGCGCTTCCGTGCGGAACAGCTCGAACGTTTTCTGATCGCCCGAGAGCAGCGCGCCCAGAAGCTCACCCTGCTTTTCCTCATAGAGCCGCGCAAAGCACGCGTCCATGATGGCCGCGCAGGCGCGCTCATCGTCTGTGCCGTAATCCTCGCGGTGGGCGAGCCAGTAGAGAAATTCGCGCGGGTCGAGATCGAGGTGCGTCGTGACCTGCGAGAGCTTGTAGAACGCGGCGCGGTCGCCGCGCTTCAAAATGTCGATGAGGTAGGCGACGAGCTGCTCGTCCAGCTCCACGCAGTCGCAAAAGACCTCGAAGGCGTGCTTGCCTGCGTCGGGATCGAGCGCGGGCGGCTCGGCTTCAGGCTCCGGCCCGTCCGCGGCGGACAGCTTTTCGAGCAGCGCGCGGGAGAATCCCTCCTCGCTGAAGCCGTCGAACAGGGCCTCGTCCAGCTCGTCCCCGGCGCTTTCGGCGCACAGGCGCACAAAGTCGGGCACGCTTATCGTCCGCAGCGCCTTTTGCAGCTGCGCGGCGCGTTCCACCGGCGTCTCGCCGGAGAGCGCAAGCGCCGTGGGCGCGGGCATCGTGCCCTCGCACAGGGCGCTCATATAATGTAAATAGCGCTCGCAAAGCTCCATTGCCGCACCTCCTTGTTCATAATCTTCAGCATAATATCATAGACTGGAGCAAAAAGCAACCAAAAACGAAAGAAAGCCGCGTTCAGCGGCTTTCTTCGCGGAGCTTTTCCATGAGGATCGCACGATTGCCATGCAAGCGCTGGTCGTCCGGGGCAAGCTCCAGCGCCGCTTCGGCGGCGGCGAGGGACAGCGCCGTCTGGCCGAGATGGTCATACGCGATGGAGAGCAGGTCGTGCGGAAAGCTGCCCCACGCGAACGGTTCGCAGATGTAGGTGCGCGGCCGCTCGGTGATGGCGAGCGCGCGGCGGACCGTGAAAATGACGCCGTACCAGTCCTTCTGCGTGGAAAGAAGATCGGCAAATTCGAGATACGGCTCACGCAGGTGCGGCGCTTCGGCGACGGCGCGGTGCAGCCAGCGCGCGGCCTCGTCCTCGCGCCCCAGACGCCGCAGGCAGCGGGCGATGTAGCGCATCGACGCGCAGCGCTCGTCGCGCCAGACGGCCTGCGGCATGGCGAGGTGGGCTTTCAGCGTTTCGACGGCCTTTTCCCATTCGCCGCGGTACATGTACTCGCGGCCGAGGTAGTGGCGGTTCCGGTCGTTGTCCGGCTCCTCCCGCACGGCAAGCTCCAAAAGCGGCAGATACTGCCCGCGCGACTTGCTCTCGTCGGGGTGGTGGTCGAGCTGCACGCCGTCCGCGTCAGTGAAGCGCTCGCCGCCGTCGCCTGCGTATTGCAGGACCTCGTGCACCGCGCCCTTCCAGCGGTAGCAGCCGTTTTTGTGAATTTTATCGGCCCAGAACACACAGCCCTCGCGTCCATCGGGCAGAAAGCTCCACGTGTAGCGGTAGCGGGCGCGCGTCGTGTCCGCGCGCCATGCCTGCTCGAGCCTTTTGCGCCAGCCGGGGCGGAACTGCTCGTCAAGGTCGATGCAGCAGCAGATGTCGGCGTCCGATGGGATGAGCTTCATCGATTCATTGCGCGCAGTGTCAAAGCGCCACGGCGAGATGACCTCCTGTTCAACGTGCGCGCCGCGCGCTTTGAGCTTTTGAACCGTATCGTCCGTTGAACCTGTATCGAGCACGCAGACGATGTCCGCTTCGGACATCGAGTCCATGAAGCGGTCCGTGAACTGTGCTTCGTTTTTGCAGATCGCGTAAACGCAGACGCGATAGGAAATGACGATCACCTTCTTATTATATATGTATCGCGGCGCGGCTTGCGCCGCGCCGCTTCTGCATCAGGTCGCGAGCAGACCCGCGGCGCGCAGATTCGCGAGCAGCGCGTTGAACTGCTCCACGATGTCCTCAAGGCTCGCCGCGTCGGCGACAGCCGCGGCCGCGCGCGTATCAGCGGGGCCGGTCGGACCGGTCGGGCCAGTGGGTCCGGTAGGTCCCGTGGGGCCCGTCGGGCCCGTTGCACCAGCTGCACCGTCAGCGCCAGCCGGACCGGTTAGGCCGGTTGCCCCAGTCGCGCCCGCTGCTCCGGTCGGACCCGTAGGCCCGATGGGCCCCTGCGGGCCGGTCGCTCCGGTCGCACCTGCTGCACCGGCGGGACCTGCCGCACCCTGCGGACCCGCAGGACCGACAGCCCCGGCGGGGCCTTGGAGTCCCTGCGCGCCCTGCGGGCCAACGGGACCCGTAGGGCCGATGCTGCCGGCCGCGCCGGGGACGCCCTGCAGCCCCTGCACGCCCTGCGGGCCGGTGGGACCCATCGGCCCCGGCACGCCCTGAATGCCCTGCACGCCCTGCGGGCCGGTCGGCCCGATTACGCCGGGCGCGGGATACGGCGGAAACGGCGGCGGGGCAGGACAGGGCGGCGGGCAGCGGTCGCAGCTGCAATTATTTTGAAAACGGTTGATGACGATCACCCTCCTTCACGTCCTTGCAGGAAAATCCCTGCGCTCCATTCTATGCGGCGGTCCGGCGGGCGTGAGAGCGTGAAGGCGTTCGTGCACATTCTGTGAACAATCACAAAAATTCTTGCAAGCGCAGGGCCGGTATGCTAACATACTATGGTATGCAGCACGAAACAAGGAGTGACGACAATGCGAAGAAAGTGGCTGATCCTGATCCTTCTGGCGCTGGTGCTGGCGGTCATGCTGGTCCTGCACTTCAAGGGCGGAAAAGATAATGAGAATGATACCCCGGCGGACCCGTCCGTGCAGACGGACCAGACGGGGACTGATCCCGCAGTGAATACAGCAGATGCGCCGCAGACGCAGCTCGGCGCGATGACAGCCAATGAGGGCGGCGGCGTGCAGATCACCGTGACGGCGGAGGACGGTGCGGCCAAGACCTACACCTTTACCGATGTTGCGTCCGACGCGTGGTATGCCGACGCGGTCAATTACGTGGTGTCCACGGGGGTGATGAGCGGTGACGAGCAGCAGAATCTCTTCCGCCCGGAGTACGGCGTGGAGCGCTCACAGTTCGCGGTGGTAATGTACCGCTTTGCCGGCGGCGAGCCGACGGCGGCGGAGGCTGAGTTCAGCGACCTGACGGGCGAAGAGTGGTATTATGACTATGTCAAGTGGATGGTCGGCGAGGGCCTGATGGGCGGCAACGGCGGTGCGTTCGATCCGGACGGCTTCCTGTCCTGCGAGCAGGCGCTCATCGTGCTCTACCGTCTGGCGGGTGAGCCGGACGTTACCGGCACGCTGGAGGACTATCCCTACGCGCCGAAGGTGTCGGAGAGCGGCAGGGACGCGGTGACCTGGGCGTGGAACAGCGGGCTCATCACGGAGAAGGAGTGCGTCTGGTATCCGACGCAGGCGGTCAGCCGCGCGCAGGTCGCGCTGCTGCTGATGCGCTATGCTGCGCTCGTGGGGCGCAGCGCACAGTAATGGAATGAAAAATGCGGACAGCCACAAAAAAGCGGCTGCCCGCAAACCATTGAAAACACTGACTTTTCTGCGATGTATGAAAAAATGTCGAAAAAAGATGAAAAAAGGTGTTGACAAAGCGGGGGTGAAGTGCTAAGATAACACCTGTTCCGCGAAACGGAGCGTGCACCTTGTAAATTAAACAACGAAACTTTGACAAGCACCAGATGAAAAACTGTGCG
>Ga0129311_1000562_pt1 | contig 31718 bp, 56 predicted proteins | sample Go1ome_FD_94435 | JGI IMG/M metagenome (GOLD analysis project Ga0129311, IMG submission 94435) | Western lowland gorrila individual fecal microbial communities from Wisconsin, USA - Go1022B metagenome | ecosystem: Host-associated > Mammals > Digestive system > Large intestine > Fecal | place...
ATATTTTGAAATCTTCTAGATAGTTATATACGAATTTTAAAGGGAGAATAAAAAATGGATGAATTAGAAGCTTATAAAGCAATGCAGATATTTCTAGAAAAAATATACAATCAAACTTCATCAGATGATATTGGTTCTTTGTTAGGCGATATGATTTTATTAGAAGATAATTCAACTATGGATGCAGCGATATGGAATGATTGGATTGAATCTGTAAAAAAGGTAATGAAATAAATTATATGAGGAGGAAAAATGGAAGAGGAAATTAGAAAAAATTTAATATGTGGAAATTATGAAAAAGTAGATGAATTAGTAAAAAATATGAGTATATCGGAGTTAAGAAAATTAATTTTAGATAGGATATGTTTTAATAAGGAGGAACTTTCTACATACACATATATACAATATCGAATTTTAAATGCTTCTTCATCAGAATTGTATGATCTTCATATGCTTGCATGCGGAATACTTATAATTTATTTTACCTATGTAGAAGGGGCATATGCATCGGGGCTATATCATGCCAAAAAAGCGTTGGAATTGGAACCCAATAATCCGGATGCAATAAAAGTGGTGCTTGATTTTTGGGATTTACCTGAGGGATTGCATGGAGAAAGACTTATTAGCAAAAAATATGCAAAAGAACTCGCTCAACATTTATTGGAAATAGAACCAGAAAGTGAATGGGCAAAAGAAATTCTAGATAATTAGATATAGTTTATATTAAGTAGAAAATATATGAGGTGAAAGTATGAAAGAAAGTTTTTTAAAAATGTTAATTTCGGGAAACTATAGTGAAGCAGATGAGTTAGTAAAGGATATGAATATTTCAGAATTAGGAACATTTTTGATAGATATAATATGCAAAGAAAAAGATTACTTTCCTGAATATACATATTTAAATTACAAAATGAAAAATGCTAGTGAATCAGAATTATATGAATTACACATATTTGCATGTAGTATGTTAATTACTTTTTTTGACAATGCTTCTGGAGTTTATTCATCTGCATTATATCATGCAAAAAGTGCTTTAAAATTGAAACCTAATAGTAGGAAAACACTAGAAATGCTATTAATATTGGCTAAGGACAAAACTTTATTATTATCTAAAGATGAAATAAAAGAATATACAGAAAGGTTAGCAAAGATTAAATAAGAAATTTAATATATCACAGCTTAAATTATCAGATATACAAATTAATATAATAAAAAAGGGAGATTATTGGGAATGTTAATAAATGATAATATTTTTTATCCTGGTAAAGTTAATTATAATACATTTAATATAGATTTTAATAAACCTTTTACAAAACAATTGGATGAGTTAAATGAGGATTTAATTCAAGTTGAATATAAAGATAATTATCTACTTGATATAGGTTGGTATCCCGAAGGAGATGTGAAAGGTAAAATCATTATACAACTAATACATAATAATGAATGGGATAATCCTATTGTTAGAGAAGAAATGATAGAAATTGAACCATTATTGAAAAGTATAAATAAAATAATGAGATTTATTAAAGAAAAAATTAATTGAGTAATAGTATAAGCGTTAGGAGAAAATTTATGTATATAAAAGAAATAAAGTGGCTTGATAAGGAAAATAATGAGGCAATTGTTGAAATAAGTGATTCAAAGAATGTAATCACTTGTTATGCCTATAGCCTGGAATATAATTTAGGAGATAAAGTTAAGGAAAATCTTGAGGCATTAGAAATTGAAGATGTTATTAGTGTAGATATCATTGAAGAAGAAAAAGTAATTATGGATGGTTTATCTTGTAATGTTATAGGTGTATTATGTTGTGATAAATCTGTATTAAAAATAGGTGATTTACTAATTAACATTCAAAAAGAAAACATTCCCAAAGATATAAATGATGAAACTAAAGTATCAGCTAGAATTACAAGAGTTGATTTGTGGTAATTTATAGGATGGTAATCTATATGATGATTTATTATATCAATGATAACAATATTAAATATTCAAATATTAGTTCTAATAGTGAAGATAATAAAAATATATGTAATATTCATAAAGAAGATATAATTAATGGAGGTAATTAAAATTCTGTATTAGAAAAATAAAGGAGAAATTAATATGATTAAACATAGTTTTTCAATAATAAAAGAAACTATAAAAAATGAAAAAATATTAACATGGATAAATAGCAAACTAATTGTTAATACAACAGAAATAAATGATGAATTTATAGAAAAAAATTTAAAAGAATTAAATAGTATAGAAACAATATGGATTAAGTCAGATACTAATAGAGAGCAAAATATGGGGTTGAATTATTATGGTATAACTATTATACCTGATAATCAAATTGAAAAACTAACTAAAATATTTCAATCTAATATAGATTTTAATAATAAAGATTCATTTGAAAAATTAATAAGAAGTATAACAAATAAAAATAGTGATGAAATTTTAGTTCATTTTGGGATTTAAATTATAGTAAAAGGAACTATAACAATTAAAGTTATACTAGTAATATATAAATAATTATAGATTTAACTTAATTATCATATTAATAATGGAATTAAGAGATATTAGAAGAAGGTTGATTATGGGAAGTTATATTAATATAGGCTTAATAGCACAGGAAACATGTATAAAAAATCTGTTATATTTTTTTGATAGTGAAGCACATTTGGGTGATGAGAAGTATTCAATATATGTTCAATATTTAGATGAACCTAAATTTGTATTTAATAATTGGAAAATCGATGGGTTGACTGAAAGATTATAATTAATGAGTATATTGCAAAAGGAGAGCTAGAATCATACGTAGATAGAAGAGGTAAAAAATGTTTAAATTTTATTATAAAATTACTCCAGAAATTTATGAGGGAGAAATAAAATATAGAGATAAGGAATATTCATTTGATTTTTTTCCATATCGTAATAGTGATATATATATATTATTAAATTATATTACTATATCTATAGAGTCTTCTACAATGGAAGCCAAATATATATGGGGATGTTCTCCTAGAACAAACTGGATAGAGCAAAAACTAGCTATTCCTAATTATAAAAAAGGGAAAATAATACTTGAGAAAAATGATAAAATACAATCTGGAATGGCATATGATTATGTTTCGGATATAGTAAAAGAATATTTTGATAGTGAAGCTCAGATATATTGTATAGGAGATTATAAAATTGACGAAGAGGATACATGCATTGAATTTGCAACCAATATAATAGCAACGATAAAACATAATAATGAATTAAAAAACATTTATGTATTATTAAAATAGCATATTATATTGATTTGAAATGTAATTGTAGATCCATTAAGAAAGTTTAGGGGGATAAAATGAGAAAATATACTATTGATGAGATTGTTGAAATATATGAAAAGTCAGGCAAATTGATGTATGATGCAACATTATCAGGTGACTATAAAACGAATAACAGAGAAGGAAAACGATTAACAAAAATTTATAAGATATTTGAAGCAGATTTTGAATTCGGATGTCAATGTATTGACAAGCTTATTGAGAGCAATAATGTAGTAATAAAAACAGAGGCTGCAGCATATTGCCTTTCGCTAGAGTACAATATTGATTATGCGGTATCTATATTACAAGAAATAGCAAATAATTCTGAGAATGGTATATTCGGTTTTAATGCAGAGATGATTTTAAAGGAATGGAGAAAAAATGGTTATTTGAAAATATATATTACAAAGTAAAAAAATAAATCACAATTAATAAGGAAGGAATATAAAATGGTTAAAGTAATTTGTATTGGAATGTATAATAGTGAGGGAAAGTTCATTTCTAGCAATTGGTATGAAGCACTTAATTGGTTAAAAGTAAATTGCGATAGTTTGATTATATATTGCCATATAGAATATGAAAAAATATATAAATTATTTAATCAGACATGTGACATTAATATAATGGAAACTCCTGATAAAGAAATGAATATTCAAGCATATAAACTATATAATTTTAAAAAGAATTTTTGGACTGTAATCAAAGAAATAGATTTTTACATAGATTCAGAGGAAGAAATATCGCATCTGTTTTTTATGTTCAAAGAACAATTATTGTGTATGCTAGAAGTTACAGATTATGAAAACTATATGATGATTTATTATATCAATGATAACAATATTAAATATTCAAGTATTATTTCTAATAGTGAGGATAATAAAAATATTTGTAATACTCATAAAGAAGATATAGATGGATTGGCTGATGGAGAGGAATGGCTACCATATTAAAATTGGGATAACTAGATATAAAAAGATAGTAGCAATAATAGTAATTGTAATACTTATTGTTATATATCAATCGCAAATGATTTTGAAATTGGTGTTGAGTATTATAATCATGGTATTGATATAGAGTATAAATGTACTAGCAATAACAAATATATATTTTTGGGTATCGGCATTCATTTATTATGCATGAATATATACAAAAAAGAGGTTGTTTTTTGTAAAGAATTAGGGTCAGTATTTTTAGAATTATTATCTGACTTAAATAACGATTATTGTGTTGTAATATGTGAATTAGATTTATATGTTTATAAAAATAATAATCTGTTGTGGAAAAAGGGATTTAAAGATATTGCCAGTGATTATGAATTAGTTAATAATAAATATATAAGAATAGTATCATGTGATGGAGAAGAAACTATATATTCTATGAACGATGGTAGCATAATTAAATAATGTCAGGTTACTATGCCTGAAGAGGTGTATAGAACATGTATTAAGTAGGAGGTACAATTAGATGAATGCAGATATTGAAGTTGTATTTTATTTTAATGATAATAGAAATCTTTTCGAAGGTTATAGACCTTCTCATCTAATAGATGGTAATAATCTAACGACAGGAGTACATCATTATTATAAAAAAGATGATAAAAATGGTGAAATTAAAGGAACAATAGAATTTATAGCTCCAGAATACTATCCTCATTGTTTATGGATAGGAAAAAAAGTTGATATGTTTGATGGTAGTAAAAAAATAGGATATATAGAAGTATTAAGAATATTTAATTCTGTATTAGAAAAATAAAGGTGGTAGATAAATATGCAATATAAAACAATAATAAAATTAGAAGAGTATATTCCACTAAAAATAATATTTAATGAGAAAGATAAAGAAATAGTAGAATATATTTCTTATTCAAAAGACAAAACATCTTATTTGGAACTCGCAGTTGGTATAAATAGTAAAGAAATAAAAAGAATAACATTATTGCTTTGTAAAGATTATTCAGAATATCCACAGAACTTAGAAGTAAATCATTCTGAAAATACAAAATTAAATATAAATAAAGGCAATTATGAATGCTCTTTATTTAAGACTATTTTATATTCTAATGGTGTAAAAATAGTAGTTTCAGAGAAAAAAAGTTCTAAATATTTAAAAATGGATAAAGTATATTTAGGAATATCAGATTTAAATGAAATAGCTGAAATTTGTGTATGTGATATGAGTAAATCTGAGTTAAATCATTTAAAAAGAGAATTACAGTAAAATATATTGTGAGGAAAATAAAATGTCAATACAAAAAATAATGAATTTAATGTTAGTAGAAAAATTTCCAGAATTAAAAGATAAGTATGAAGAAGAGATAAGTTGGCAGGAAGGTAATGAGACTGGATCACATGTTGTATATGGAGATATATTTGTACCATTTATAAAAGAAAAAATAGAAGAAAAGAATGATATTAAACTAGAGATAATATGTGAGTTTATAGAAGAATTAATTAAAATGAAAAATGATTATGTTGAAGAGGTAGTTAAGTTTAGTATAATCGAAGGCATATTGGATGACTATAAAACGTTTGGTTATCTCGAAAAATTTGTAAAGGAAGATACTCAAAATATAATTAATATAATAAAAAATTAAGAATAAGAGAACATGCTTAAGTGGAATTACAACATTATTTATAAAAGTGGGCAAAGAATGGAAACTTATGATAACAACATCTAAATATGATTGGGGAGTAATAGAGGAGGAATAGTTTTGAAAAAAATAGCTAAAGATATAAATTTAATTGATATTTTATGTAATAAGGAAAAATTTATTTCAGAAAATGATATATTTGATAAAAAAGAGTATGCTACATATAATTCAGGAGAATTATTAGCATATAGTGAGATGAAAAAAGATATTTTGATTTTAGATATTGAGAAGTTTGTTGATAAATATCTAAAGATATTAGAAGAATTAAATCAAAAAATTGATAAAGAAAAAAACAAAGAAAATATAGAAAAATTAAGTGGTTACAATAATGCAATTATATCTATTTTGGAACTAATTAATCCTCGCTACAAATATTATTTATCATAAAATGATTTATAAATTTAAATATTCATATTATTTGGAGGATTAAAATGATGGAAGTAATATTAAATATTAATAAGTATAATTCACATAGTGGTATAAGACTTAATTGGGAAGAAAATTATAAAATTGAAGTAAGTGATAATCATGGAGAAATAGTAATATCAGCCAATAAAGAAGGATTGTTATCATTAGCAAATCATTTGGTTAATTTGGCACAATATGATATTCCTGTAGGAAGTCATATTCATTTAGACCAATATAATTCTCTAGAAAAAGGCTCAAATGACGTTATTTTTCAAAAAACAGAATAGTAGTAAAACAGACATTTTATAATAAATACTGTTCAACTATCCATATAGATACCGTTTAGAGTTCATCTTTGATTGATAGGGATATATTTAGTAAATGAAAATTATTATTTCATATGCAATTAAAAATATTTGTAATAATGGTAAGAATATGAAATAATAGATGACGGAAAAGAATAGGTAAAATAGTTTTTAGAAGAATGAAAGGTTTATTAGGTATATGAAAAACAAATTGACAAAATTATTATAATTTATAATTATGAATCTTTTTTGAAATGCATTTAGGTGCATTTAGGGACGTGTCTGAATTGCACCAAATGTATTTTAGACACGTTTCTTTTTGCAATTATGGAAATACATTTGATTTGTTCTAATCATCATGATATACTATATACATGTGGTAGAGTAATTAAATGGTTTGAGTCATTGATGGTTATTTGAAAATATATAAATAATTATAGATTCAACCATTAAATTGTATTGATATAAGGAGTGGATTTTTATAAAAAAAGTAGAAGAAAAAAGAATTTTATTGATAGCATTAGGAGTATTACAAAGTTTAAAAAACAAATTAATCACAATTGATGAAAGTGAACAATTATTATTTCGTCCTGGAATTACTATTAATTTAAAAAAGAAAAAATGCAATAGAAGAGTAGTGCGTTTATTAGAATGTTGTTGTGAAATTGAAGATATAGAATCTTTATTACCTGATATATATGAAACAGAATTGAACGGATTTATAGAGAAAACTAGGAAGAATTTAAAGAAGTATTATATCAATATTGATTATAATGATATGCATATTTTAGAAAAAATTATAAATAGTGAATTTGATATAATAGAACCAGACCAGATAAAACAAAAATGTATACTCATTCATTTAATAGGAATATTAAATGGAATTAAATTTGGATTGTTAACAGTTGAAGAATATACGCAATATTTATGTTATTATAAAAATATTGATACAGTAAAAAAAGAAAAGTACGATAATGCTATCAATAATTTGCTAGAAGAAAGCAATGAATTATCAAATATTTACAAAATGGAATCAAAAGAATTATTTATTAGTAAAGTTGAAGACTCAATAATAAAAGTAAATAAGGAAGTAAAACAATATAACTATGTGTAGCAGATCCAGTACCTATAAAAAAATGTTATAGTTAATGTAAAGTATTAATAGGAGGTATTTAAATTTATGAGTGGACAAAAAGAGTTTATTAATGAATTAAAGATAATTCAAGATGTTGTTGTTAATAGTATGCTATCAAATGAAAGCAAATATAATGATACTGAGGATTTATTGATTGACACTACATATGAAACAATATATAAGATTTTAGAATTGATAGATGGATATGGTATTAATAAGAAAAAATACGAAGTTAAAGATACAATAAATGATGAAATAATAAATAAGAAGACAAGTATTCATAACATGTGTGAAGAGTCTTTATTGCATACTGAAATATAGGGAATATTAATAAAAACACGGTGTTAACAAAATAATAATTTTTTGAAGGGAATGAATGGAATTGATAAATATGTATGAAATTTTTGGAGAAGAATTAAATAATGCTAAACATTTAGGGAAAATAGGTATAAATGAGTATGCATGGGATTATGAACATTTATGTGTTGCTATAGAAATATTAAGAAAAAAAGGAATACCAATATTGGGAGGAGATGTATATGTGATTGATGGGCAAAATATAAAATCGACTTATGATTCATGGTTTACTAAAAAAAATGAGAATGAAGATTATTGTCAATCAAGTTATATACAAACACTTAAGTATATTAATATTTTTGAAATGAAAAGTAATAAATACATATATTCAATAGTAATATAGATAAACATAAATCTTTGCTATAAAATCGGAAAAAGAGAGGAATAAAATAGATGAGGCTTAGTGAACAAATAAAAAAAGAGCTGGATAGAGGAGAAAAAATATATACTTTTTTAAATAATAAAGAGATAAAAATTATTAGAGATACAATTAGAAAAATATATATTAATGATAATGAAAAAAGTTCATTTATATGGGAAAAATTATCTGAATTTAAAATAAAACAAGATAGTGAAGCATGGAAATATATTAGTGATTTTGTAAAAGAAGAAACATGTATAGTATTTTTTAATACAGAAGACGATAAGAATATGATTAAGTTATACTCTGGTAAAGATTTAAAATACATGCTTGAAGAAACATATGGATATGAATTTTATGTTACAGATGAGGAATGTACATATTTGATTTGTTTTAATCATCATGATATACTATATACATGTGGTAGAGCAATTAAGTGGCTTGAAGTATTGTAAATGATATAGGACAAGTTATTTCTCAATGCTTTATTCAAGGAGAGAAATACATTGGATTTCTAAATAAAAAGAACCTAAATGGAGGTAATTGATTATGAATAAATATGGTATATATTTTAGAGAGATATGTAGCATATTACCATCTTGGACTTGGCAAGAATTATTGTTTGGACTAAAAAATAATATAATTGGAATTGAGGATGTAGTTAATTATTCAAATAATATTATCTCGGATAATATTAAAGATTTTGAGGATATTATGGAAATATTGATAGTTGATAATAATGAAGTTGAAGATATTGTAAGAAAATTGGCGTTAAAAGAAGAAAAACAAAATGATGACGATATAGTTTCTAAATGGGTATTTTCGATTATTTATTATTTGCATTCTACTAATAAGAATAATATATATGATATGATAGATGATATCTATTGTGAGTTTGATTATCCTTTGGAAATTAGTGGCTTAGTTTCTTATATGCCTAAGGAAGATGGAGAGTCTCGAGACGATAAACTAAAAAAATATATAAAAAGAGGCGAAAATATTTGGGTTATCAAGAAATAATAGTGCAAGCTCAAATGTAAAGTTAGGTGAAAATTAGTGAGTTGTGAAATTGATTTTTTATATGTATTAAAAACGGTGAAAGAAATATTCGAAGAGGAATTGTCAAAATATCCAGCTAAATCTTATAATAAAGATATTATTATAGATAATGACCATTGTTTTAGGGTAGTTATTGAATGGAAAAAGTGTATGGGAGAATTGATTGTTGAAGAACCAGAATTTGCTCCATATAGATATGTAAATTTCAATATTTTGTCAAGTACTACAGATGAAATAAAAGCTATATTTAGTTGGAGTGATTCTAGAAATGATTCTTTAAAAATAATAAAAGATAAAATAAAAGAAGGATTATTAATCGGATATAAGTACTAAAAGAAAAAGGTGAAAAATAATGGAAGAATATGGAGAATCTATTACTGGCTATCAAAATAATAGTTCTAAAGAAAAGAAAATAAAAGATATTTATTCATGCAAATTAGAACAAAATTCAGATTCAAATAAAGTATACAATTTAGAAAAAAGAAGAAATAGAAACAATAAAAAAAATACAATGAGGATATAAAAATGATATTAAAAAAAGCAAAGGAAAAAGCCGAAAATTACGAATGGATTACTAACGATGAAAAAAATGATTTTTTAAATTTGATTAAATATTATAAGTTAAAATTATAATTTTATTATTATAATGTAAAATCTAGATTAAAGAAAGTAATGTAGGAGATTAAATGTATAATTATAAAATATCCAAATATAGAACAAAAAATAAAAACGAAATAATTAATGAATGGACGTCTATTAGTGATATAGGAAAAGTATATAATGGAACACAATTTAAATATGAAGAATATATAAAAAAGGAAAATTCTTATATTGAAGTAATATTGATGTTTATAAAACTTAATAATATAAAGAAATTAACAATAGAAGAGCTTGAAATATATAATAATGATAAATTAATTTATGATGAATATGATTTGCAAATTCAAAATTTAATAAAAAATGTAAAAAATAAGATAGAAGTTAAAACGAGTGATATAGAATTATTTATTAGAGCGATTTTAAGAGAACGAATATGGGCGAAACTATATAGTGGTGATGAATTGTATATACATTTTGGGTATGATTATTATATGTATATAGGAAGTAAAGTTAATTCCAAAGAAGAAATTAAACAAATAGAAAAAATGGGATTAGTAATAGAAAAACAAATTTCTCCATATTTATGAGGAAAAGTATATTTTAATTACATAGAAAAATATTCAAAAATTAGATATTAGAAAAAGGTGGATTTTAGGATGGAGGAAAGTTTAAAAAAAAATTTAAAAAAAGAATGTTGGAATTTGTTTAGAATTGAATTTGAAAATAAACAATTGAAAATATTTATGCAAAATGATAATAAAAAAATTCAAGTAATGTTTAAAGATGTATATTCTTACAGAATTAAAGAGAATGATGAAAAAAAGCAAAGAGGCTTCTTTAAAATAGATAATTCAAAATTTGTAGAAGAATATATATATCAGGCAACTGGAACTAAAAATTTAAATGTTGAAGATATTAAAGGCTATGCTGTAATAGATGATATTAATTGTTATGTAATAAATGATAGTAATAATAGTATAGAAATATTGGCAAATGAGCCACCTAAATTATTTTAAAAGAATAAGGGAGGAGTAAATGAAAAATTGGAAATCTTATAGTAAATTGTGTATAAGTAATAAATATACAGTAGATAAAGTGGTATATACAACGAATAAAGAATTACAAATAAAATTAAAAGATACATCGATTAATATTGAAAAAGAGCCAGATATAGTATTGTTATTTAAAAATGTATATGCACATAAATATTCTGATGAACATGGTATGCTTGAAACATTTTCAAATATAGAAATAGAAGAAATACAAAAGAATAGTATTATGATAAAGGAGAAAAAAGTAAAAACTAAACGTTATAATCACTTTATGATTAATGATAAAGTTGATACGATAATAGAGGTGTTAACTGAAGAAGAACCAAGCTTAAATGGAGGAAAAATAACAGGACCTATAACGTATTGATTTAACCCAAGAAGGATAAATTGCATTAAATGGGAGATATTTTATGAAATTAGTTTCAGAAGTGAATGAAATTAATGAAAATAGCTTTCAATATGTTAATGTTACCGAATTTTAATATGTTTGAAATGAGGTTACCTAATAGAGTAGAAAATGATATATATTTATCATAAAGTAATTTATAATATTTGATAAAGGAGTAGCTGAAGCTATAGAATGATGAAAGGTGAAGAAATTATTAAAAAATATGATTTCCATGATAGTTGTGTTGTTGGAATATTGCATGAAATGGATAACATAAAAATAAAAATAGATTTGTGTATGTGGAGACAAAAAGGATACATAGATGGCGAAAGAGAATTAAAGGAAGTAATATTAAAGTTTTATTCAGTTCATGATTATAAATGGAATTCATATAAAAAGGAAGAAGATATAGATTATGATACAATTTTGCAAATCAGTTATAATAAAAAAATAATAAAAATAATTTTAGAAGATAATGATGTATCAATTATTACATTTAAATGTAATGAGATTGAACTAATAGAATGACTATGCATCTAGAGATGAGGCTGAGATGTACCATTTTAATAGTCAAAAGAAAGAAGGTATAATAATGATTCACTATAAATTAATGAAAGAAGTTATGAATATGCTATTAGATGGAGATTCAGAGGAATTAAAAAAATTAAAGAAACAATTTATTAATTCAAAAAAAATAGAGGAGAATTCAAGTGTAGGATTTTACATAAATTTTGAAGTAAAAGATGATGAGATTTACAAAATAGAAAATAAAACTTTTCAACTAGGAAATGTATATGGAAGTGTAGATGGACAATATGCTTCTGTTGGATTTATTTTATTTGTTAAAAATGGTAAATTATTAATGTTAGAAGGGTATACAAATGGAAGCATAGAAGAATGGCCTGATGATGAAAAAATAATTTTAACATATAAAAAAATATAAATAATAAGAAAAGCCTTTAGATGCAAAAGAAGCTAAAAAGATCACTGAAAAAATAATATTGGAAGGGTGATAAAAAAATTTAGGACATAGTGAAGATATTTATGATAATGAAGAAGTAATATACCAATTTGCAGAATGCATGGCATATTTCTGGAAGAAAAGAATAGATGAAGTATTACCAGGAAATAAAGTAGTTGTTGAAATAGGAGAGGAAATAATGGGAGAATATGGAATATCAATTACTTTTTATCAAAAAGACTAAAAGGAATAAGAAGGGAAAATGGTAGAATTACTTAAATTAGTAGTAGTAGAAAAAATATAGAAAATTTTAAATGAAAATATTTGAAGATAGAGCGGAAATATATAAGGAATATTCTAATATGAAAATTATAATATAGAAAGAAGTGATTTAAAATGTTTAATATAAATGATTTGTATCCTGGTTTTAAATATCCAGAAGCATATTATAAGATTATAGAATTAAATTTAACTAATTTTGATTATTGGTACTTTATACCAGATGAAGATTTAGAAATCCGTGCAATAGGAATGCAAGAAAGATATCCTAATAGAAAATTAATTCCATTTGCAAGAAGAGGAGACAATGATGATGTGGCTTGTTTTGAAATTGGAAAAGGAGAAACAGTACAAATAATTCATGACTTTGCTTCAAGTGGATATGAACAAAGAGAAGAATATGCCAATATATGGCTTTGGTTAAAAGAAGCATTAAATGTATTGATAGAAAATGAATTTTATGAAAATAGGAATTAAAGAGGAAAAAGAAATGAGAATGGATTATATAGAATTAAGTAAAGAAATATCTTATGCACTGCGTCATGCACCAGAGAAATATGGATTAGAAATGGATGAAGAAGGTTGGGTAAATATACAACAACTGATAAAAGCTTTAAATAAAGACCAAAAGTGGAAAGATATTACAAAAGAAGATATCTTATTAATCACAGAAAAAGCAGAGAAGAAACGTCATGAAATAGCTGGAGATAAAATTAGAGCTTACTATGGACATTCTATTGCAATGAAAATACAAAAAGAAGAAAAAATGCCACCAGATATTTTGTATCATGGAACTGCAAAAAAATTTATAAAATCTATTGCAAATAAAGGTTTATTACCTCAAAGTAGACAATATGTTCACTTATCACAAGATACAGAAACAGCTTATAATGTAGCAGAGAGACATAAAGATGAGGTTGTTATTCTAAAAATTGATGCAAAACGAGCATGGAATAGTGGAATTAAATTTTATTATGGAAATCAATGTGTTTGGCTTGCGGATAAAATCCCAAGTGAATATATCATAGAAGTTTCAGATAATTAATTATATGAATTGATCAATCCAAAGAATAGTTGAAAAAGTGCTTAAATTTTATTATAAAATTACTCCAGAAATTCATGAGGGAGAAATAAAATATAGACATGCATAGAATTTGCAAACAATTATGTATTGTTAAAATAACATATTATATTGATTTGAAATGTAATTGTAGATCCATTAAGAGAAGCGGTAGAAGAAAAGGAAAGAAGAACTTATAGGAGTAGATTAATATGTATGAATTCAAGGTTAAATGGTGCCCAATATGTAATCAAGGTTGGGTGGAAATCGTAAAAGATAAATATAGTGGAAGATTGTTTTGTTGTTGTTCTGAATGTGAGAACGAATGGGATGATATAAGAAATATTAGTAAAAAAACGTGTAATGCAGACTATAAATATGGCAAAATTGAAGTACCAAGTTATGAAGAGATTAAAGAAATAAAATGGGAGAAGTATATTTTAAAATAAGCTATATATGGATGTAGAGAAAGATATAATGTGGTATTTTAAAATTTGTTATATAAAAATATTATACGAGGAGGTGCCATATGATGTATAATATTATTTTTGAAAATGATACAGAAATTGCAGAATTTGAAGCTAGAAATAAAGGATATAGAAAAGATGTTATAGTTATTATAGATAATAGAAAATATAGATTATATATTACTGATATAATAAGATTACATCAAGACTTTGAGTCAGAAGTTAAAGATGGTGGTATTTATCAAAATGAACCTAATACTATTATAGTTAAAGAGGTTACAAGAGAAGAAATAGAAAAAACAATTAAAAATCTTGTTAAAGATGGTTTTTTTGATAATCTTGGATATAGATAAACAAAAATTTTAGAAAAGTATTATAAAGCTCCTAAATTAATTCCTATATATGGCCATAGATATATGCCAGATATAAAAGCTAAAAATATTCCAATATTATCAGTTATGCAGAGTGATATAATAATATATGGCAAAAATTTAGAAGATTATTTTGAAAAGGAATTTATTTTATCAAACAAATTAGAGTTGGATAATGATAATCATGATATAGAATTTTGGAGCGATATTATAAGAGGAAAAAGATAGATGGAAAGCATTAATTATTATAGAAAAATAGAATCAATGGGAATTGGATTAGTACTTATAGAAATAAAAAGGGAAGGGATAAGATACGGATTAAAATATCATAGACTATATAATAATGGTTATAAACCACCTTTAGATATATCATTTAATAGTTCAGATAAATTGATGGAAAAATTTAGTTTTATAATTCAGAATGATAAAATTTTTACTAATCAGATTGATATTATAATTGAAAAAAATAGTTTACCATTTAACATTCCTAATGAGGTAGATGAAAAAAATTATTTACATGAAGAAGAGGGATGTTTTAAAATAAATTTGTTCAAAAATGATTTATTGCTTATTAAAAATGAAGTAGCAGAAGGAAAATATTTTGGATATAATGTTGATACAGATACAATATTATTGTTTCAAAATGAAGAATTTTGTGGAGTATTAATAAAAAATTTAAAAGATACAGAAATTATAAAGTTAAAAGGATTTTGACTTTGATAAAAGTAAGGGGAATTTATGTATTTAAATTGGAGAATCACAGATGACTTATCAGGTTTAACGGTTAAAGAATTTAATGAAGAATGGAATGGAATATATGGCTTTATGGAATTAAAAATAGATAAAGATGTAGTGGGATATATTCCACCATTAAATTGTGAATTAGAAGGAAATGAGAATATTGCGTTTTGGGTTCAAAATGTAATTGAATGTGGAATAGCTTTGCTGAATAATGAATGTTATAAATGCCAATTATTATCATTGAATCTATTAACGATTTATATTACACCTAAAAGAACTGTAGAAATACTATTAAAACATGAAGATGGACATATAGAATGGAAACAAGAGTTGCCATATTATAAGATTTATAATGAAATATTTGAAGTATATAAAAGATTTGAAAATGAAATTATAGAAATTAATAATTTATTATTAGAAACTAATACATTAAAGAGAATCAATTATTTATTTAAAGAGTATGAAAGATTATATTTTGCTTGTAGAACTCAAAGAAAATAGGTCAAAACCAAATTCTTGAAATAAAAAATATAATAATTAATAGAGAAAGGTTAGTATAATAAATTTTAAACTTTATTATATTATACGAGGTAAAAAATGGAATTATTTAGTAACCCTAAGGATGGATGGGTAAATATTAAAGGATATGGTTATATTATCAGAGCTTCCTATCTTACAGATATTCCAATGGATTTTTTAAATGCAATCATTGCTCATTTTAAGTTTGGAATACCTATTTCTGTATATATAGATGAGGAAGGTAGTGAAGATATACTATGTTTAGCTGGAAACATTCTGGTAATATCTTTGTTGCAGGAAACAAAAATAGTAGGGGGCAAAGCAATTACTATTAATAATATTGCATTTATAAGAGCGGCCTTATCAGGAATTGAGAAATATTTTGAGGACTGGGTACATTGGTTTTTAGATAATGATGAGGAGACAATAAAGAATAGAACAATCGAACTAAAAGCCAAATTAGATGAGGCTAAAGAATTAGCTAAAAACATTTTGGGAATCGAATAAACTAATTGTTAAAGAAGTAGATAGTAATAATATAATAATGAATCCTATTGAAATTACATGTTCTGAAAAAATATTACCAAATGGTAATAAATAAAGTTGGAAATATATTTGAAAAAATATCGAAGACAAGAACACTGGAAATAATTGACATATTAAAAGGAATGATATATAATTTAACATAAAATATGGAGGGGATATGAAAGGAAAAACATTCAAAGAAAATAATTACAGCAAATTAAAAAAGATACCAACTATGATAATTATGTTAACATTATGCCTTATAATGATATTTTCAGGAATAAAAATAATAAATTGGATATATGAAAACAATTACAACAAAAATATAATGTCAGATATATCAAAAGCTGTAACTACTGAGGATAATATAGATGATGTTAATAAGTATAGCATAGATTTTGAAAGCTTGAAACAAAAAAATCCCGATACAATTGCATGGCTTAAAGTTAATGGAACAGATATAGAATATCCAGTTGTAAAAACTACAAACAATGATTACTATATGACACATAGTTTTGATAAGAGTTATAATAGTAGCGGATGGGCATTTATGGATTATAAAAATAAATGTGATGGAACTGATAAAAATATGGTTATTTATGGTCATAATAGGCGAGATGGAAGTATATTTGGAACCCTACAAAATATACTTACAGAAGAATGGCAAAATAATTCTGAAAATTTTAAAATACCATTTATAACAGAAAACGAAAAAGCAGAATATCAAGTATTTTCGGTATATAAAATTGAAAAAGAAGACTATTATATAACTACAAATTTTGGAAATAACACAGAATTCAAAAAATTCATTGATGAGATAAAATCAAGAAGTGAAAATGATTTTGGAATAGAAGTTACAGAAAACGACAATATATTAACTTTATCAACATGTGCAAATGATAGTAGATATAGAGTAGTATTACATGCCAGAAAACAAAAATAACAAAAATCCTTCAGTTTATACTGAAGGATTTTTCACTTTATTAAATTTTATCTAAAACTTCAATTCCTAAAATTCCCAATCCGTTTTTTATAACTTTGCTAACAGCCTTAGCCAAATATAAACGAGAATTTGTAACTTCAGGGTTTTCTTCATCAATAATTTTATATTCATTATAATATTTAGAAAACATTTTAGTTAAAGAATATACATAAGAAGCTATACCATTTAAAGAAAGTGAAGAAATACATTTTTCAATAATTTTTTTAAATTCAGCAAGTTTCTTAACTAATTCATATTCTGCATCTGTATTGAGTAAAGAAAAATCGATATTATCAGTAGGTTGTTTTTTATTCAATATAGACATAATTCTTGCATAATTATATTGAATATATAAACTTGAATCACCTTCAAAACTTAAAACATTATTCCAATCAAAAATAACATTTCTTTCGCTAGATGTTTTTAAAATTGCGTATTTAACTGAGCCATAAGCTATTTTTTTAGCATCTTCTATATCAACTTCTCCATATCTTTCCATTAAACTATTAGAAACTTTTTGTAAAGCTTCTTTCATAAAGTCTTCTAACAAAACAACCTTACCTTGACGAGTAGACATTTTTCCATCTGTTAATAATACAAAGGAATAATTAATCATTTCTGGTGCATCAAAACCTAACATTTTTAATGCAGCAGCTATTTGTAAGAAATATGTTTTTTGATCTTCACCTAAAACTACTATATTTCTATCACATTTTGTATTAACCTTATCAATTGTGTAAGCAATATCTCTTAAAGGGTATAATGAAGTTTTATCATTTCTTGTTACAACTAAATATGGTTCTTCCAAAGGAATATTGTAATCATGTTGGTCAATTACTAATCTACCAGTTTCATCTTCGAATAAATGACCTGTTTTTTCTAAATCTTTTAATATTTCACTAAGTCTTCCGTTGAAAAGATAGTTAGACTCATAATCAAAATGGTCATAATTAATTCCTAATTCGTTTAAAATAGAAACTTGTCCATTTAAGCAAGTATTAACAACATCTCTAAATTGTTCCTTTACATCTGCATTTCCATTTTCTAATTCATGTAGTAAACCAAAAACTTTTTGCTCAAGTTCAGGATTTTCTTTAACTTCTTCATATATTTTTACATACAAATCCAAAACTTCATCGAATTTTAAATCTTTATTACCATTTACTGCTAAAACAAGCATAGCAATTTGTTTACCAATATCATTTACAAAATAATGAACATCAACATTATAACCTTCGAACTTTAAAAGTCTTGTTATTCCGTCTCCAATTAGAGCATTTCTAGCTCTTCCAATGTGAGGAGAAGCATTAGGGTTAATACTTGTGTGTTCTATAAAAACTGATTTTCCGTTACCAGAATTTGAAGAACCATAATTTTCTGAAGTATTTATTGAATTTAATATATCTGCAAACAATAATTGTTTTGATAGGAAAATATTAAAATAACCATTTACAGCGGTTGTATGGTCCACTTCTGGCATATTAAAAGTATCAACTAATTTTTGTGCAATATTTTGTGGAGAATTTCTTAATATTTTTGCAAAAGCAAAACATGGAATAGAAAAATCTCCAAAGTCAGCATTTATTGATGATTGAATTTCTATATTATCTTTTTCAATATTTAATATATCGGCAACTTGTGTTGCAATTTTTTCTTTCATATAAATTGCCCCTTTCAAAAAAATGTAAAATGATTATACCACAATAAAAGCAAGAAATCAAATATTTTTTGGAAAAAACTTGCATTTAAATAAAATTCATAGTATAATAGAAAAAGTGTAATAATATAATTATTATAAAAAATTAAAAAGAGGGGAAAAAGATGGAATATTTATATATACTAAGAGATGCTTTAGTATGGATTTTAACAATATTTTGGGTATATCAAATAGGAATAAGTTTATGCTCACTTGTTAAATTAAAAGATAAGCCATTAAAAATAAAAAAAGATCATAGATTTATGGCAATAATACCTGCTCATAATGAAGAAGCAGTAATAGCTAACTTGGTAGAAAGTCTAAAAAATCAAAATTATAACAAAGAACTATACGACATATATGTAATTGCAGATAATTGTACAGACAACACAGCAAAAGTTGCAAAAGAAGCTGGTGCAATCGTATATGAAAGATTTGATGAAGAAAAGAAAACAAAAGGATATGCGTTAGATTGGTTCTTACAACAAAAAATAAAAGAAAATGCTCCATATGATGCATTTTTCATATTTGATGCAGACAACATAGTAGACAAAGACTTTATCAAAAACATGAATAAAAAACTATGCCAAGGAGAAGATGTAGTACAAGGATATAGAGATATCAAAAACCCAACAGATAGCTGGATTACATCAGGTTATGCATTATTCTATTGGACAATGCATAGATTTTACCACTTAGCAAGATATAACATTGGATTATCTCCATTATTAAATGGAACAGGATTCATGGTAAGATTTGATGTAGTAAAACCAACAGGATGGGATACAGTAACATTAACAGAAGACATAGAATTCTCATTAAAAAGAATAATAGCTGGAAAAAAATTAGGTTGGGCAACAGATGCAATAGTATATGATGAACAACCAGTAGGATTTAAACAAAGCTGGTCACAAAGAAGCAGATGGACAGTAGGTCACATTCAATGTATATCAAAATATACAAAACCATTAGCACAAGCAACAAAGGAAAACAAAACATTAATGAACTTTGATGGTTTCTTATATATAATAGGAAGTATTCCAATGTTTGTATTAACACTAGTATTATTACTAACAAACTTCTTAATATATGCAGGAGAAGGAATGACAACAGTCCAACTAATAGATAGTCTTGTAAGATATGCTGTTCCAACATTCCTATTACCAATATTTACAGCAATGATAGTAATGGCCTTAGATAAAAGACCAATAAAACCAATGGCAAAAGGATTACTATGTTATCCATTATTCCTTGGTTCATGGTTACTAATAAACTTCAAATGTTTATTTAAAAGAGAAACAACATGGGAGAAAATCAACCATGTTAGAAGCATCAAAATATCAGATGTAAGCGAAACTGAAAAAGTAGAAAACTAAAAAAATATAAGAGTGGGAAAACCCACTCTTAATTAATATAAGGGGGAAAAAATGGCAAGCATAGAAGAAAAGGTAGAAAGCTTATTAAAAGAAAAAATAGAATCAATTGGCTATGATTTGTATGATGTTGAATATGCCAAAGAAGGACCAAATTATTTTTTAAGAATATTCATAGACAAACCAGAAGGAATAGATTTGGAAGATTGTGAAAAAGTAAATAACGAAATAATGGAATTGCTAGACGAAGCAGATTATATAAAAGAACAATACTTTTTAGAAGTATCATCACCAGGAGTGGAAAGAGTTCTAAAAAAAGAAAAACATTTAGAACAAAATATAGGAAATGAAGTTCAAATAAAGCTATTTAAAAAAGATGAAAATGGTAAAAAAGAGTATCAAGGAATATTAAAATCATTTGATGAACAAACAATAACAATAGAACAAGAACAAGAAATAGCTATAGAAAGAAAAAACATAGCACAAATAAAAACAGTGTATAATTGGGAATAAAACATTAAGCCTCGGTTAACTGATGAAACCAAGGCGTTTTTTTATTTGATGTGTCTTTTGGGGACACCCTAAAAAAGCATGCAGTTTAGAGAAATGTTACGATTATATTACATTTTTATCAAAGCTATTGTAAATTTTAATTTAATTTGCTAAACTAAAATAGTAAACAAACCAAAGAGAAAGAAGGAGGATTTTTAAAATGCAAAAAGTAAAAACACAAAACAAGCGGAATAACGCTTATAGCCTTAATTATCACAACCATATTCTCTTATGACGAAAATGTAAAATCTAGTAATAACAAAGGTTTCCTCCTACAAACAATTTAGTAAAAATCATAAATTTTCAAATATTTAAAAGATGAATTGTAAAAAATAAAAACAATTTCATCTTTTTTTGATTTTATAATAAAAATTTAAAATTGAGAGGAGATTTAAAAATTATGGAGAACAAAGAATTAAAAGAAAGATTTATTGATGAAAGAACAGGAATAGAATATGTAAGACAAGGAGATTATTATATTCCAAATTTAGTATTACCAAAACAAAAGAAAATACATTTGAATAAATACGGAAGAATGAGATTAAACTATTTAAAAGAACATAAAAAAGCAGAATATACAATAATGTTTATGGAAAATACACTAATAGACCATTTAGAAGAAATACAGGAAACAGCAACTAAAAGAGTTAATCAAATTATTGATGATTTGAAAGCAAAAAGTAATTTAACAGAAGATATGAAAAATACAGATATGCTTTATTGGGTGGGAACTATGAATGTAATTAGACAACAAGCAGAGGAGATTATATTAAATGAATTAATATATGTATGAAAATTTATAGATTTAATGGAAAAATTTTGAATTTTATGATATAGTATGAACTAATAAAAGAGAAAATGTAATTTGGCAACAGCCGTTGCTAAATTAGAAAGAAGGTAAAAATGAACGAATTAGAGAACATAGATAACATAAATATAGATGATTTATATAATAAAATAGTTGATAGAATAGAAAAAGCAAAAAGAAATGTAGCATTAAAAGTAAATGAAGAAATGACAATATTATATTGGAATATAGGAAAAGATATAACTGAAAATGTCTTAAATTATGAAAGAGCTGAATATGGAAAGGCTGTAATAAAAAAGTTAAGTCAAAGGTTAACAGTTGAATATGGACGAGGATATAGTAGTGCAAATTTATTTAGAATGCTAAAAGTCTATGAATATTATCCAGATTTTCAAAAATTCTCGACACTGTCGAGAAAATTAAGTTGGTCACATTTTGTTGAACTATTACAAGTTAAAGATAGCTTAAAAAGAGATTTCTACACAACAATGTGTGAAAATGAGTTTTGGGGAGTTAGAACATTAAGAGAAAGAATTGGCTCAGCATTATTTGAAAGAACAGCAATATCTAAAATGCCAGAACAGACTATTGTAAATGATTTGAAATTGCTAAACGAAGAAAACAAGATGACAACTAATTTATTTTTTAGAGATCCATATATATTAGACTTTTTGGATTTAAAAGACACTTATAGCGAGAAAGATTTAGAAAATGCAATTATAAGTGAATTAGAAAAGTTTATTTTAGAAATGGGAAATGATTTTGCTTTTCTAGCTAGGCAAAAAAGAATAACAATAGATGGAGAAGATTATTATATAGATTTATTATTCTATCATAGAAAAATGAAAAGGTTAGTAGTTATAGAATTAAAGCTAGATAAATTTAGACCAGAATATAAAGGTCAGGTTGAATTATATTTGAAATGGTTAGACAAATATGAAAAAGCAGAAGGAGAAGAATCACCAATTGCAATCATATTATGTGCGACAAAAAGTGATATGATGGCACAATTACTAGAATTAGATAATAGTGGAATACATGTTGCACAATATTTGACAGAATATGTACCAAAAGAAATATTAGAACAAAAATTTATGGATAGTATAGAAAAGGCTAAAGTTCAACTAGAACAAAGAAAAAATATTGAAGATAAAGAGTAATCTAAATTTTCTCGACACTGTCGAGAAAATTCAAAATAAAAAATTGCTTTGAATTTAGAAATAAGTTCAAGGCGATTTTTTTTGGAAATTTTTTATCTACAATTTTAAGATATAAACTTATATTATTTATATCTTAAAAACGAAAATAAAGCCAAAATAAAGCGAACGAATTTGAAAGAGAGGAGGGGATGGCAATGTCAAATTTGAATTTAAAAGGATTATGGATTCCAATAGAAATATTAACAGACAAAAATTTAAGTGATAAAGAAAAACATATATATTCACTTGTAATATTTTTAAGTCAAGAAAAACAATATTGCTTTTGTACCAATAAAACTATAAGCGAACTTTTAAATATATCAGTAACACAAGTATCAAAGCTAGTAAATTCATTAAAAGATAAAGGTTATATAAATATTGAAATGGTATATAAAGAAAATAGTAAAGAAGTAGATATTAGAAAACTAATACCTATTGAAGAAAAGTTAAATACCCTATTTAACAAAAGTTTAATACCCTCCCCAACAAAACTTCAATACCCTATTGAAGAAAAGTTTAAGGATAATAAATATAATATAAATAAATATAAAAATACTAATAATAAAAGGCTTTGCAATTTTGAACAAAGAGATTACGAAAAAGAAGGCTTTGATTTTAATAGCTTATATGCAAATAATAATTTTACATCGTAGTTATGCTGTAAAACAAAATGAAAGTGTAGGTTTTTTTAAAGTAAAACTTATGCTTTTATTTTGGAATTTTGAAACCGAATAGGTTTCAAAAAGAGTCAAGAAAAAATATATAATATGTTTTTCTTGGCTCTCTTAACCATAAATTGCGGATAGCAAATTATGGTTAAGCATAAAAATATACTTGTTATATTTTTATGGAAAAACTAAAAATGCAGTAAAGCTATTTTTAGTTTTTTGGGGTGCAGGAACTCCTGCCACACTGACACTTTTTAGCAATAGCGTAAAAAAAGTGTTGTAGTGTGTTACAATACAAAGTAAAAATGCGAGGTGTGGAAGCAGTTAGTAAAATCATAGTAGCTACTATAATAACACCTTGCATTTTGCTTGTATTACACCTTACGATAGTCAAGCTATCGCCCATTATACGAGCCGAAAAAATCGGCTAAAAATTTAGAAGGAGGTTTTAGAGATGAGTTTTGCGATTATTAGAAACACAAAATACAAAAGAGAAAATTTAAAAGGGATATACAGACACAACGAAAGAAGAAACAAAAATTATTCAAATGATAATATAGATAAGGAAAAATCATACTTGAATTACTCACTAAAAAGCCCTAAATATAGATATGACAAAGAATTTGATATGATGAAAGAAAGATATAAATTAAAAGGTCAAATAAAAACAGTCAGTAATATTGCTTGTGAATATATTATTACTTCTGATAAACAATTCTTTGAAGAAATAGGAGAAGAAGAAACAAAAAGATATTTTGAAACTGCATATCAATTTGTAGCTGAATATAAAAATTTAGGTGAACAATATATAATGTCTGCGAAAGTGCATATGGACGAGGAAACTCCACATATGCACTTGATTTTTTTGCCTGTGGTTCATACACAAGATAAAAAAGGAAATAACATTGATAAACTTGCTTGTAGCGAATTTTGGAAAGAAAAAGATAGTTATAGGAGATTACAAGATGCTTTTTATCAATATATGACTTCACACAATTTTAAATTAGAAAGAGGTGTACCAAAAGAAGAAACAGGAAGAGAACATATTGATATTAAAGAATATAAAGAAATAACTAATTTTGATAAAACAAAAGAAAAATTGCAAAATATAAAATTAGAATTACCAGATGTTCCTGATATTGATGATATTAGAATGGCTAGATGGTCAAAGAAAAGAGATGAAAAGATTTTAGAAGATATTATAAAACCAAAAGATGATTTAATAAACGAATTATATCAAAATAATTTATTAATGCACCAACAATTATTAAGGCAAGCTAAAATGGTAGAAGAAGCAGAAAAGTATCAAAAAGAGAGAAATAAGATTATGGCTGATAATATAGATTTGCATAAACAAGTAGATAATATTAAGGCTGAATATCAACAAAAAGAAGATAATTTAGAATGGAAATACGAATATAGAATTAATAAATTAGAAAAAGAAAATGGCTATTTGCATAAGGTTATAGACAAATTTAGAGAAACTATCCATAAATTTATAGAATGGATCTGTGTAAATTTTGATATGGGTACAGGAGATACTTTAATTAGAGATTTTGAAAGAGAAACAAGAACTTATTTAGATGCAGAAGAACAAATTAAGCGAGAAGAAAGAGAAAAGGATTTAGAAATGGAAAGATAAGGAACAAACTTATGCGTTTGCTCCTTATTATTTCATATGTTTTAGTGCAAATTCACAAGCAGAAACTACAAAGCCATTGAAAGAATATTCTTTTTTGTCTAGTCCCTTGTTAGCTTTTTCTACAATATCAATTATTTGAGAATTTATTTCAACAGGAAATCTTATACTTTTATAAATATTTGCTTCTGTAGATTTTTTCATCACAAACTTTTCCATAAATATAACCTCTTTTCATATTATTTTTCAATCTATTGAAATTATACTTAAAATATGGTATATAAAATATAACTGAAAAGTAGTTATAAAATAACAAGGAGTGATATAGATGTGGAGTGATTATTTTTTTTACTTAATGGGATTGCCTGAAAAGGAAAGAAATGTTCAAATTTTAGTAATTGTGGGCTTTTGGATTATAATGTTAATAATAGGATATTTATATGAATATATAAATACACAATTAAAGAAAAAAACTAGTAATAAAAATTTTTAATTTGTTGTTTTTTTTCTAATTTTATGGTATAAGATATTATAGAATAGAAATAACAAAAGTAAAGGAAGATGTTAAATGGAAAATAGAGTTGTAAATAAACAAATACCAGTCAAAAAAATAATAGATGTTGCTAATTATTTAGAGGATTGTAAAGATAGATATGATAATACATTTAGGCAAGAAGAAATAAAGAATAAAGATTTACCTTATAACGAAAAAAATTATGAATATGCAAACGGAAATACAAGAATGAACTATACAATAGAGTTTTATAATGGTCAAACAATGACAGAATCAGATTACAACTGGTTTATTGGTAATTTAAACGAACCTAGATTAATAAAAAATATAAGACTTAATCTTTATATTGGATTTTCGACAAGATCACAAGGAAGCGACTATAATGACATTATAAATAATATTGATGTATATGTAGATTTTAGAGATCATTATATGAACGATGAAGCCTCTCGTGTTACTATAAGTATAGATACCAAAAATCAAGAAAGAGAATCAAATAATATATATAGTACAATACTAAATATGCTTGAAGATAACGAAGAAAGATATAATAAAACAATAAAATACAGAAAAATAAGGATACAATCACTATGTATTTCAGTAGGTATTATATTGTCATATATTCTTTATGTAATATTAAAAATTAATATTGCAAAATTACCTGAAATTATGGCAACATATATGTCCAATAAATATGTTCTAGTTTTCGGACAATGGTTTGTTTCAATATTACTTGGTAATGTCTTTGCGTATTGGTATATATTATCAGTTTATAGACCTTTATTACCATCTACCAAATATGCTGGTTACAACAAATCTACATATAAATCAGTATATACTGATGATATAGATACTTATCTTGATGGTTCTGAAGTACATTTTGGAAAATACTGGGATGCTGAAAATAGAAGAAATAAGATAGAAAAGATATATAAAATAACAAGTAAAATAGTATTAGTACAATTATTAATAAGTACAATCTTATTTTTCGTATTAAAATAATTTTGAAAAAGGGGCAAATATGAAAACTAAAGAGCAAAGATATAATGAATTATATAGTAGTGGATTAGTAGATTCAATAAAAGAATTATTTGCTAATAGAAAAGATATTAGTGAAGATTATTATGTTTTAATGGCTGATTATATAGATTCTATGAATGAAATAAAAGATGAAATGTTACTCAATCCAACAGAGATAGCAAGAAGAATGCCTGAACTTGTAAAAAGCATACAAGAAACAAATTTGGGTGGAATTTATGGAAGAACTGATGACAATAGAATACAAATGGAACAATCTCTTAGTTACGAAGATAAAAAGCTATATTTTTTCCACGAATTGACTCATGCTTTGCAAACTTCTCATGAAAATGGCAGAGAACAATGTGGATTTTATAATGGACATAATGGAATGTTTCTTACAGAAGGAGCAACACAATATACTGCCGAAATGTTATATAATGTTTCTAATGGTACAAATTTAGAATATAGACAACAACCTAGAACAGTAAGAGGAGCAAGTAATAGAACTCCATATAGTCCATTAAGTGAATATCAATATAATGGAAATGTTTTAGATTTATTAGCAAAGAGTATGGATTTGCCTTTACCACAAGTTTTAGCATTAGCATATAAAAAAGATGGTAGAGAAACATTAAAAGGTATATATGAAAGTATGGAAGGTAATCAAGGCAAGTTTGATGAATTAATGAATAATTTAGAGCAGATATATTCAATAGATAAATTAATTATTTATGGATATAGTGAACATTTACGAAGTCAAACTCCAGAGTTATTTAATATGTCAAATGATAATCATACACCTTTTAGAGCAAATTTTGATACATATTATGAACTTATGAATAAAACCGAAAGAGAATTGGTTGCAACTTATATGGAAAATCATAATACAGAGTATATTTTGCAAAATTATGATGAAGTTGCTCAATTTCTAACTACTCCAGAATTAAGAAATAATTTCTTAGCAGCAGTTCATGAATTAAGTCAAGAAGTACAACAAGATAGTAGAAATAATATTATAAATTTTGAAGATTATAGAACAAATAGAGAACAAACTACAGAAGCACCACAATTTGAAATGCCAGAAGGATATTCAATAAATGAATTTGGTGAGATAATTAGACCAGCTAGAGCAGAACAACAACCTCAAATGCAATCTCAACTTCAAAATCAAAGTAAAGAACAAGAATATAGGACAACAAGATTTGGAGCAGTTATTAATCCTAATAGTTACTCAGAACATTTAAAACCTATTTCACAAGATGAAAATAAATTATCTTTAAAGCAAAGAGTAGCACAATTTTTACAAAAAAATAATTTATTTATGAATTTATCATTTGTTGAGAAATTTGTGCATCAACAATTAGATATATTACCAGCACCTACACAAGAAATAAGAGAATCCAATACACATACTACATTAAGAGAAACAAATACAACTACAACAAACAGAACAAGAGAAAATTTTATAAACGAATTAACGAATTTCGGTGCATATAGAAACCTTCCACCAATTCAAAGAATGTCTGATCCTCAAAAATTAGAAGAAATGAGAAGAAAAATGGAACAGAATCAGCAATCTAATGAAGATAATGAAAGAGGTTAAATATGGAAGAAAATATTAAAAACTATATGAATAATATTGAAAATATAAAGTTATCTGAAGAAGATAAAGAGTTTGAAAAATACTTAAAATTATTTAAAGAAAAATTTGGAAGAAATGCTTATATTGCAGAACCAAATGGAACAAAAGAACAGACAATAAATGCCATTAAAACTTGTTTGGAGAAAAACGAGGATATATTAGACCAATTATTATATCCAAATTGCAATTCAGACTTTTTATATTAATTAGGGCATTGATGTTTAAAATATTAGCAAAAGGAGGTGAATTATATGCAAATAGAAGAAAAAACAATAAATGAAGAATCTCAATTAATAGAGCTAATAAAAGAAGGAGTAAATCCTTTTAATTACATAAAAAATGAAAGAGATATTGATTTTGTATCTAGTGCAGTTGCTCATATTAATAAATCAGAAGATTCTTATTGGGATGATTCAGCAGAAACTTTATTAAAATCTTTTATATATTATTTGCTATTTAAAGCAGGAGAAACAAAGACGTTAAAAAGATGTAAAGAAATTGTCGAATTAGGACTTAATGAAGATAATTCAAGAGAAAAAATAAAAGCTATGGTTGAGTGTGATGAAAGAAGCAAAGTTCTTTTCAAACCAACTGAAATTGCTTCAGATAAAACATATAAGGGCATATTTGAAACATTAAATAATAAATTGTTTGAAATATTAAAATAAAAAAATATATACTACTATTTAGATGGTAGTATATATTTTTGGCTATTTACTCTTCAAAATCCACTCATAAACTTCAGTTTCAGTAAGTTTGCCTTTTTTCATATCATTAATTTTTTCTTTAGCTTTTTTCTTCCAAGTTTCAAAGTCTTTAGACAGTTTAGTGTTATTTTTATCTTTTCTAACTTGCATAAATTTTTGTTGATATGTTCTTCTATATTCACCCATAGCCTTATTATTTTTCAATCTTTCAGTATAAGATTGGAAAGCCCCTAAATCTCTACAAGATTTTGAGTTCTCTTTTGGATAATCACAATAAATTTCATCTACTTTTGAAGTTGGTATAAAATACATTCCACAATTTTGACATTTTTTTATTGGATAGTTAGGTGTTTTTGAAAGTTCTTCAAGTATGGCATAACAAATACTTGATAGATCATTACTCATATGTGTATCACTCATTGAAAGTAGCATATTTTTAGTATGTAATGATTCTAGTATATCATATTCGCTATTACTCTCAAATTCATTATATTTTCTTGAATAACTATCTCGCATAATTAAATCATTTTTATAATATGAATATAATTTGCCTTTTCTTTTTATCAAATAAACCGCATATCGCTCAGAATATGTATAGTTCTCCAAATTACTATCATTATTTAGATTATATATATAAGTAACAGCATTAATTAATTCTTGTTGTAGGTCAATTAAGTTCTCTTGTAAATCTTCAAATATTTTATTTATAGCTTTTAAATAGTTCTCATTACTACCATAGTTATTACTTAATTCAAATTTATAATCTTTATCTAAGTCTTTTAATATTTCAAATCCATAAGCATAAAAGAAAGTTTTATTTGCTGTTTCATAATTAGATAAATCAGCATTTAGAAATCTTAATAATAATAGCCCAAATTTTTCGTGAAATGGAAAATATATTGATGCTGGGTGTTTTAATCCATTATCTGTTTTCTCTGTTTCTTTATAATAAACATCTCGTAATTTATTTTCAGTATCTAAATGGTAATCAGCTTTATAAAAATATAAAGGTGTAGCATAATATTCTTTTTTAGTTTCAGTATTAAACCAAAAGTAGAAATTATCAAAAAAGGTTACTTCTGGCAATTCCATAGTCTTTTATCTCCCTTCTAAAAATTAAATTTTATAAAGAACAATAAACAATTCTAAAAAAATAATAAATTGTTATTGACATTCTATAATTATTATACTATAATACTAATATAAATACAATACTTTTTTCAAAACTTATTGCTAAAAACTGTAGATAAAAAATTAACTAAATAAGTTTAAAGTATTGTAATATCAATGTGTTTAGGATTTTAAGCAGACTATTAACAACACAGAAAAGTAATTATTTTTATTGTTTTGTTTTATATTTAAGGTGTGAAATTGTAGTTTGCAAGAGATAGAAAATCTTTAAAAAGATGGAGGTGATAAAAATAAAACACAAATTAGACAGCAAAGGTACAAAAGATAAAATAATTGAATTATTCTTTGAAAAGCATTTAAAACCAGTAGATATAGCCAAGAAATTAGATGTTAGAATGCCTTATATAACAAAAATAATTCAAAAGGATTCAAGATATATTCAAGAGAAAGAAGCACGAAAACAAGACAACAAAGAAAAGCAGAAAACTCAAAAACGAATATATGCACAAAACAAAAGAGAAAAAGAAAGAGAAGAAAAACAAGATTATCAAAAGTTATTGACACTAATAAATAATGATAACAAGTTCTTATCTACTAAAAAGAAAACAGATGATATAAAATATGCTGAATGGAACAGAAGTGCATACGACTATGATAAAAATACAAGTGATTTACTATTAAAAGATGAAATAAGAGCTGGTTATAATGTAGCTAAAAGAGTTAGCAATATAGTTAATCCAGATATGATTAAAAGTAATAAAATATATGTATAGTTAGTATGCTTTGATTTATCAAGGTATATTTTTTTACTCAAAAATTAGAAAGAGGGATATAAAATGATTTTATTTATCAAGAATTTAGGAAAATTAAGTGAATAGCAATAGGTTGATAATTTATATATAACTGAATTTATGAGCCATAAATAGCTATTCACAGGAAAGGAATAGGTATTTATATGAAAAAAGAATATAAGATTAAAGAAGTTTTTAACGAAAATGCAAAAACAATACAAGAAAAGTTGCAAGAAGTATTTATAAGTTATTTAATTGAAAAAATTAATAAATAGTTGTAAAGGCTAGTAGATATGTATTTTTAGACATATTTACTAGCCTAAATTTATAAATATGAGTTGCATTATTTTATAATTAAGTATATAATTTCAGTTATAAATTGGATAGGAGGAAACCTATTGTTATTAGAAAGAGAGGTTTAAATGATAACAATAGCAAATCCTGAAAAATATAGAG
>Ga0129311_1000563_pt1 | contig 31548 bp, 13 predicted proteins | sample Go1ome_FD_94435 | JGI IMG/M metagenome (GOLD analysis project Ga0129311, IMG submission 94435) | Western lowland gorrila individual fecal microbial communities from Wisconsin, USA - Go1022B metagenome | ecosystem: Host-associated > Mammals > Digestive system > Large intestine > Fecal | place...
CGCTTTGCGCAAACAGTAACTGATTTTGCCGATGCTTCGCATTCCGAATCGGCAAAATCCACTACCACCACTGTATTGTACGGAATTTTCAGTTCAGAAAATTCCTACCCGTGTACAGTAACATAAAGAACTGAAAAGATACAGATTGACAGCTTTTTTTCCTTGTGTTATCATGTCAACCGTTGTATAAAACCGGAAAACCCTTGAAAATACAGGGATTTTCTTCCTATAGAAATAGTGACGGCACCCCGGAATCCGGAGACAGCCGTAAACGGAGAACAGAAAAAGAATGATTAAAACGATTACAGCCGCAGAGCTGATCAATGGAAGAACCTTTGACCGGACGATCATTGACATCCGTCCGGCGGAGGAATACAAAAAGGGGTCCATGGACGCCGCCTTAAATATCCCGGAGGAGAAGCTGGTGGAATATCTGGAGAATCCGGAAGAGGCGGACATGGAATCCGGTACCATCGGCGATGGAAAAGCCTGGGAAGAGGGCGTGAATGTGGGAAAACTTCTCGCAGCGATCCCGAAGGACAAGCCGGTCTGGGTGCTCTGCCACACCGGAAACAAGAGCCTGTATGTAGCGGAACTCTTAAGCGATGCCGGATTTGACGCCGGAAGCGTGGAGGGCGGATACCGTTCCTTCCTGCGCCTGTCCCTGTCCATGATGGTCATGAACGAGGAAGAGGTCACGGAGCGGACGAAAGCCATCGAGCGCAGCATCATCACGAAATACCGCAAGTCCATCTGGAGACGCTTCACAAAGGGAGTCCATGACTACGAGTTAATTAAGGAAGGCGACAAGATCGCGGTCTGCATTTCCGGCGGAAAAGACTCGATGCTGATGGCGAAGCTTTTACAGGAGCTGCAGCTTCACGGAAAGGTAAAATTCGACCTCGTATTCCTTGTGATGAATCCGGGCTACAACGAGGACAACTGGAATATCATCTTAAACAACGCGAAGCTTCTCGGCATCCCGATCAATGTGTTTGAGAGCGATATCTTCAATATTGTCGCTGACGTGGATAAGAGCCCGTGCTATCTCTGTGCGAGAATGCGCCGCGGTTACCTTTACTCCCACGCGAAGGAGCTCGGCTGCAACAAGATCGCATTGGGGCATCATTTCGATGACGTGATCGAGACGACGCTTATGGGCATGCTGTATAGTGGAAAAGTCGAGACGATGATGCCGAAGCTCCACAGCAAGAACTTCGAGGGCATGGAGCTGATCCGCCCGATGTACATGGTCCGCGAGGCGGACATCAAGGCCTGGAGGGATTACAACAACCTTCACTTTATCCAGTGCGCCTGCCGTTTCACTGAGCGCTGTGCGACCTGCGGCGGCGAAAAGGGATCGAAGCGCGACGAGATGAAGGAGCTGATCGCGGAGCTCAGAAAGCGCTGCGATACCATCGACATGAACATCTTCAACAGTGTCCACAATATTAATTTAAAGACGGTCATCGGCTATCACAAGGGAGACTGGACGTATAATTTCCTGGATGACTATGATGAGGAAGAGAAGAAAATGCCGCGGTAAATAATGATATTTCAGGGCGGCAGCCTGTGGGAAACTTGTGCGGAAAATAAAACAAAAGCGTAATTGACAATTCTTTTCAAACAGGATATAATGAAATTCTATCGGAGATCATGCGGATGTGGCGGAACTGGCAGACGCACCAGCCTTAGGAGCTGGCGGGCAACCGTGGGGGTTCAAATCCCTTCATCCGCATTCTTCTTTAGAATCACGAATCGAATAACTACCAGAATAGGGGAGTAGTCGGCGCCGCTGGCGCAGTAAGGCCAACATACTGGAAATGATCCTGGTTTTACTTTAAATGATGAGACTTATCTGTCGGGAAAAGACAGAGGGGGTCTCTTTTTTTATGCATTTGCGAGCCTTTCACTGGTGGGAAGATCAACAAGAAATAAAATTTGGAGGAAATGATCTATGGGACTTCTGGAATTGTTTATCCTGGCTGTGGGACTGTCGATGGACGCCTTCGCGGTGTCTGTCTGTAAGGGCTTGTCGGTGACAAAAATGGAACCGAAGCATGCGTTGCTCTGCGGCGCTTATTTCGGCGGATTTCAGGCGCTGATGCCGGCACTCGGTTATCTTCTGGGAAGCCAGTTTGAATCTATGATCACCCAGATCGACCACTGGATCGCCTTTGTGCTTCTCGGGATCATTGGATCGAGCATGATCAGAGAATCCAGAGAGGATGAAGAGGAAGAGGTCAGCGCAAGCTTTGATGTGAAGACCATGCTGGCGCTGGCAGTTGCGACGAGTATCGATGCCCTCGCGGTGGGAGTCACCTTCGCGTTTCTCCATGTAAATATCGTCTGGGCGGTGACCTTTATCGGCTGTACGACCTTTGTTCTGTCGGCGATCGGGGTAAAGGCCGGTAATGTATTTGGAATGAAATATAAGTCGAGGGCGGAGCTGGCCGGCGGAGTGATCCTAATACTCATGGGAGTTAAGATCCTGCTGGAGCATCTGGGATTTTTAGGCTGATATGAGATACAAATAGACCTCCGGGATTCTTGACAATGGTATGACAGACCGATATAATGAGTGAGTATCTGAGAAGCGTACAGCAGTGTACGATGAGCATTGTATACATCAGGGTTCGGCATCATTTGATGCGGACCCTGTAACTATGTTGACATAAGCATGGAAAACGATTCTAATTTTCCGGAAAGTTGAAGAAATATGGAAAAGAGAAACACAAACAGACAGAGAGAACATCGGGACGAGTACCGGCAGCATTCCCCGGCATGGATCCGGGCACAGCGCAGGAAGAGAAAGCGCATTATGAGACGGCGGATCATGATCGGCGGAGCGGTGATCTGCATCGTGCTGATCGCGGGTGTGGTTCGGATCTTTTCCGGCGGAAAGAGCCATGGAAAAGAGACGGAGGCCAGTGCCATCGAGGAATCCACATTCCAGGCATCCGATATCAGCGTAAATGGAATTTCCTTAAAGGGAATGACGAGAAGTGAGGCGAAGGCCGCTATTGAAAAAGAATATCCGTGGAAGGTGACGATCACCTACAACGGGGAGAGTATCGACGCGGAGAACCTGATCGACACTGATCTTGACGCGTTTTTAGATGGAATCTGCACGGGAAAGGCAGAGGGAGAGTACACCTTCGCGGTTGAAGACTCCGAGGACCTGCAGTCCGCTGCGGCAGAGGCAGCGGCGGATGCGGCGGCGAAGTGGGATGTGAAGGCAAAGAACGGCTCTATCTCCGAGTATGACGCTGCGACGGACAAGTTCCTGTTTGCGGACGGAACTCCGGGCAAGGCTGTGAACCAGGAGAAGCTTATAAAGGATCTTGTGGAGGCGGCGACAAGCGGAAACTATGACGCCGTGATCCAGGCTGAGGTCAATGAGAGCCAGCCGGAGCTTTCCGCAGCGAACGCGAAGGAGCAGTATAAGACTCTTTCTACGTTTACGACGGAGACTACCGCCAACGAGAAGAGAAATACAAACGTAAAGCTTGCGGCCAGAGCTATCAACGGAACCATCGTGCAGCCGGGTGAGGAATTTTCCTTTAATAAGGTTGTAGGACAGCGCACGGCGGAAAAGGGATATCAGGAGGCTGCCGCGTACAGTGGTGGCGAGGTCGTTCAGGAACCGGGCGGCGGTGTCTGCCAGGTATCTTCGACGATGTATCGGGTCGCATTCCAGTCCGGCATGCAGATCACGTTTCGAAGATCCCACACCTTTGAGCCGAACTACGTAACTCCGGGACAGGATGCGGCCATCAGCTGGGATATTCCGGATTTCCGGTTCATCAATACATCAAAGGCGGCCATCGGTATCCGCGCGAACTACAGCAACCGGAAGATGACAGTCTCCTTCTACGGAGTACCGGTTCTGGAGGATGGAATCACCTGGAGTCTGGAGTCTGAGAAGACGGATGAGCTTCCACCGCCGGAGCCGACCTATGTGGAGGATCCGACACTGGATCCGGGTACTGAGGTGACGCAGAAGGCAGCGACAAACGGCAGCCGCTGGGTTACATATAAGATCGTTTCAAAGAACGGAACCGTTATCGAGAAGACAGAAGATCACGCAAAGACCTACAAGGGACATGCAGCTGTGATCCGCAGAAATACGGGAACCGTGAAGGTTTCACCGGATGAGACATCCGCAGTGGAGTCCACGTCCGCGGCAGCCGTAGACGGAATGCCGGACGGATACGTTCCGGGCGAGAGCGTAGCGCCGGAGAGCTCCGCCGCCGCGACAACAGCTGCCGGTTCTTCCGGCACATCGACAACAGCGGCGTCCACCGGTGGCTCTGAGACAAAGGGCACACACAGTGAGACAACGGCTGCATCGACGACAGCGGCAGCGACTGAGGCATCGGCGACGGCTGCACCGACAACAGAAGCAACGACGGCAGCCGCGCCAAACGGCCCGGGTGATGAAACAACCGCAGCGGCACCGACGGAAGCCATTGGAAATATTGCGGGATTTCCGGGAAATTAAATAGAGAGAATAAAGAAAACGCACATCATGCTTTCAAGAACCTTAATTATATGGGAGAAAGAAGATGTGCGTTTTGACTTAGTGTGAGAGAACGAGACGTCGCGGAGCGTAAACAATCGAACCGTTCGAGTCTGGCAGGGCTTGAACATACAAAAAAGGAGATATCCAGCGGATACCTCCTTTTTGTATCATTGAAAGCACGAGACGGGATTCGAACCCGCGACCCTCGCCTTGGCAAGGCGATACTCCACCACTGAGCCACTCGTGCGTATCAGGTTACCATCATGATAGCATGGATCTTTTGAAGTGTCAAGATATGAAAAGTATGGTATACTGTGGAGGATATGAAAGAATTTACTGGTCAGGTCAGCACATGGAAGTAAAAGAGAGGAAAAAACATTGGAAACATCAGTAAGATCAAAGGAAATGGATATGTTAAACGGAGGGCTGGCAGGAAAACTGATCCTGTTTTCGATACCGTTAGCGTTCAGCAGTATTTTGCAGCAGCTGTTTAACTCAGCGGACGTTGCTGTTGTGGGAAGATTTGCGGGGGATCAGGCGCTGGCGGCTGTGGGAAGCTGTGTGGCGCTGGTTGGAATTTTCGTGAACCTGATCGTTGGACTTTCTGTGGGACCGAATGCAGCGTTGGCGAACCTTATTGGTCAGAAGAACCGCGGTAAGATCAACAGCATGGTCCACACGATCCTGACCTTCGGCGCGGTTCTCGGAATTGCGCTTCTCGTGATCGGAATGCTGGTGGCAAGACTGGTCCTTGTGGCATCCGGAACGCCGGAGACAGTGCTGGATCAGGCACTCTTATATATCAGGATCTATTTTGTGGGAATTCCGTTTATGGTCGCGTACAACTTTGGTGCTGCCATTGTCAGAAGCTACGGTGATACGAGGAGACCGATGTACTACCTTATCGTGTCCGGCGTGCTGAATGTAATTTTAAACCTGCTCCTTGTGATCGGATTCCATCTGGGAGTTGCGGGCGTTGCCATCGCCACGGTGATCTCCAACGTGGTCAGCACATTTCTTATTATCTCCCATCTGTACCGCAGGAATGATGAGTTCAGCTTCCGGTTTGACAGGATGCGGATCGATACAAATGAGCTGAAAAAAGTGCTGGCGATCGGTATCCCGGCAGGAATTCAGGGTGCGATCTTTTCTGTTTCCAACGTGTTTATCCAGAGTGGGATCAACATGTTCGGTGAGGCGGCCATCGCAGGTTCATCCCTGGCACTGAATTTTGAGTATTTTACATATGATATTGCAGGTGCTTTTGCCCAGGCGGCGGTTACATTTACAAGCCAGAACTTTGGTGCGGGCAACATGAAGAGATGCAGAAAGATCTTCTGGCTTTGTCTGCTCTTTGGATTCGGATTTACGGAGATCCTCAGCGTGATTTTTATCGTGTGGGAAGATTTTTTCGTCAGCATCTATACGACGAGCGCTGTGGTGGCGGCATACGGGATCATACGAATGGATCGGGTGTGTGCATTAGAAGGTTTAACCGCGACATATGAGGTTGCAAGTTCCTGCCTGCGAGGAACTGGAAAGTCCCTGGAGCCATCCGTCATCACGATTCTCGGTACGGTCGTATTCCGACTGATCTGGCTCACAACGATATTCCGCATGTTCACAACTTATGATATGTTGATGAATGTGTATGTGGCGTCCTGGCTGTTTACGGGATGTTCAATGTTCGTGGTCTACTTCTTCTATATGAAGAAGATAGATAAGCTGTTAGGGGCGAGATAGAGAGAAATCTGTTACTGTCTGCACCGTGCGTAAATAATAAAAAGCGTTTTCCCGAGGGATATCTGTTGATGAGATGACCGGACAGGAGAACGCTTTTCCTAACTTATAAGTGAATGATCTTCGCCCCCAGAAGCTCTGCGTCGTCCTCCGAATGGGTAGCGATGATCAGGAGCTTTCCGGCGCAGAGCTCTTTGACCAGATCGATCGTGAGCTGCCTTGTATCCGCGTCAAGACCGGTAAACGGCTCATCCATGAGAATGATCTCAGACGGTGCGAGGATCGCGCGCAGGATCGCAACACGCCTCTTCATGCCGCCGGAGAATTCACAGACGGGTTTATTCAGGGCGTCTTCCGGAAGAAGACGGAGCAGGTATGTGGTCAGAGCTTCGCTGGAATATTGCTTTCCCAGAGCGAAGCGGAGGTTTTCAATGGCGGTATAACATTCCAGAAGACGGTTTTCCTGAAAAACGGCGGAGATCAGGGGACGCACCCCACGGATCCTGCAGAGGTCAGATTTTGATACCGTGCCGGAAGAAGCTTTTATGTCGTTGTTGCCGGTATTCCCTGCTGATGTACCGAACAGGATCACACCGGAATCCGGATTTTCAAGTCCGAGGATCAGACGGAACATTGTAGTCTTTCCGTTTCCGGACGGTGCCATCAGACAGTAGAAAGTCCCGGAGGAAAATTTCAGGGAAAGATCGGAGAGAACCGGCTGTCCGTCATAGGATTTGGTGACGGAGCGGAGCGCGAGAGCAGTGTCATTTTTTTTATTTATCGGACTCATTCACATCAGCCCCCTTTCCGGCACATTTCTTCAGAATCCACAGGAATCCCTTTTCGAACAGACTGCTCACAAGAATGATGATGACTGTCCACGCGAAGAGTTCCGCGGTACTAAGATAGATCTTTGCGAGATACAGCCCCTCGCCGATGGAACCGTCCGGCACACCGATGACCTCGGCAGCGATCCCGGACTTAAATCCCATGCCGAGGGCGGTGCGGCAGGCGCTTTTTAAGTAAGGGTAGAGGGCTGTGCGGTAGATATAGAGCGCCCGGCGGATAAACGGGACGTGGAAGATTTCCGCCATCTCCAAAAGTTCCCGGTCCGCAGATATCAGCCCGGCTTTCGTGTTCACATGGATCATGGGATAGACCACGAGGAACGAGATAAAGACGGAGAGGTTTTTAGAGCCGGTCCAGATCAGCGCCAGGATCACGAAGGATGCGACGGGAACCGTCTTCATGAGCTGCACCGGCGGCTCTAAGAATTCGTCCACGATGGGAGAACGGTACGCCAGAGATCCGGTGAAAAGCCCCAGAAAAAACGCCAGAAAGAATCCGATGCTGATCCGCCCGAAAGAAAACGCGATGGCGGACCAGAAGTCCGGGAGCAGGATCTGCTCACAGAGCGCCCGCAGCGTATCGACAGGTCCCACAAGGAAAATATGATTCCGGATCAGGGAGGCAGCGGCCTGCCAGAGGATGATCCAGAAAAGGATGATCGAGAGCCTGCGGACGAATCCGGAAAAACGATGATCCATGGCGGCTGTCTCCTTTCATAAAGTGTAATAAAAATCAAAGCTGCTTTCCAGCGGTTGAATTTCTTCATGTAATCATAATAATAAAATTATAGTAACTATTCAGTGCCTTCATAGTTACGTGCAAAAATCCATTCCAGATCAGCTTCGCTGATGGGATTTTTGCCTTCCAGCCTATGTTTTCTTACGGTCAGCGCAGCAAGTGCGCAGACCTACTGAACAGTTACAAATTATAACAGATATTTCTCATGGCTCAAGCTATTAAACTGACTTATGTAAACTAAATTCCGTGAGAATAAACGGCGATATAAAAATGAGGTATGACTGTTTTGCCAGCCATACCTCGTTTGTCACAGTCGGCATGAATGCTTGTAACTGTTGAGAACCTTCGCAGTCACAATTACTTTACATAGTAGAATCCATCATCCGGCAGTTCACCGCCGGCGGAGGCCGGGTTCTGGTCATACAGAGCCTGAAGGTAACCGGAAAGTGCTGTTTTCATCTCATCACCGGAGATAAAAGTGATATTGCAGTAAGGAAGCGCTTTTTTTGCGATCGGAGCCTTTGCGACGATCTCAGCGTTTGCGATGAGCTCGGCTGCGGCATCCGGATCTTCCGCAGTGAAGGCGATGGATGCCTCATGTTCCTGTAAGAACGTATCGACGAGGTCCTCGTGCTCCTTTAAGAAATCATTGTTTACAATGGTAACGCCTGTTACAAGACGGCTTCCGGAACCTTCGCCCTGAACGTTATCCCACTCTTTTGTGAGATCCATGATGATGGAGAGCTTTTCGTTCTGGGCGAGAGCGGCAGTTACGAAAGGCTGCGGAAGAAGACCGATGGCGTTCGGATCCTCGGCGAGGACGGAAGCCACCTCAGATGCCTCGGACTTGAATTCAAGAGTTACATCGTCCTCTCCGAGTCCTGCGGCGGAGAGCACATAGCGGAGCGCGTATTCCGGAGTGGTTCCCTTTCCCGGAAGATATACGGTCTTTCCCTTTAACTGATCGATCGTTGTCACGGAGCTGTCGGCAGATACGAAGTAGAGAACGCCGAGAGTGTTGATATCGATCACGGAGATATTTTTGTTTGTCTTATTGTAGAGAACGCTTGCGACGTTCGCCGGAAGCAGAGCGATATCGACTTTACCGCCTGCGACCATGGCAGTCATCTCGTCAGCTGCGGTTACCATTGTGAATTCGTAGCTGTTCTCGGACTCCCCGTTTGCGACCTCATCCATGAGCTTTACAAGTCCCATGGTGGTCGGGCCCTTTAAACCGCCGACACGGACAACAGTCTCATCACCGGTGCTTTCAGCGGCGGACTCGGAAGCAGCTTCCGTTGTGGTCTCCTCAGCAGCAGTCGTTGTCTCTTCTGCGGAAGAGGCGGCAGTTGTTTCGGTTTTGGATGATGAGCAGCCTGCAAGGAGAGATCCCGCGATAGCGGCAGCCATCATGACAGATAACATTTTTCTCATAATTAAGTTCCTCCTGGAAATGATCTGGCAGACATGGACTTTTCGCATTGCCTGCGTAAATAATAAATCCCCGGTATGCACACGAAAAGAGCATACTGGGGGTATTTGCCATGGCAGAATTTTCCCGGAACAGATTCTTTTCGTCTTTTCCCTCAGGACAGAAGACCTTTGGGGTTAGCACGACCGAACTAAATAGAATATATCATGGGGAGTCAGGAATGTCAATCCAACATGAGACTGGGAAAACATGTTTTAAAGACAAAGAAAGTGGTGCCGGCCAGCCGCATACTGCGAACAAATATCCGACACAGAAAGACAGAAAACCCCAGGAAAATACAGGGGATTTCTCTGCCTGTACTTTATTGTATACAATTTAAGAAAATAAGGTTTTTCCTCGGAATGCGTTGGATTATATACAATTTCCGACTTGCTTTGCAAAGGGGGATATGCGATAATATGATGCGAAAACATTAAAAATTAAGGTAAGATAGAGGATTCAAAATTTAGGAGGAAATGGTATGAAAACCAACGATGAGGCACTGCTTAAGATCAAGTATGACGTGCTGCGCACAGTTTCCAGGCTGGCTTTTGAGGGCAGACTCGAGGAAGAGAGAGACAATATCCCGTTCAAACTGATCCCGGGTCCGAAGGCACAGTTCCGTTGCTGCGTATATAAGGAGAGAGAGATCATCCGTCAGAGAGTCCGTCTCGCGGAAGGAAAATGTCCGAGTGACAAACAGAGTGACAATATCATTCAGGTTATCTCTTCTGCATGTGAGGAGTGTCCGATCACAAGATTCGTTGTAACCGATAACTGTCAGAAATGTATGGGTAAAGCCTGTCAGAACGCATGTAACTTTGGTGCGATCTCGATCGGCCGCGACCGTGCCCATATCGATCCGGGTATCTGTAAAGAGTGCGGACGCTGTGCTCAGGCATGTCCGTACAATGCGATCGCTGAGCTGATCCGTCCGTGCCGCCGCGCATGTCCGGTAGATGCGATCACAATGGATCCGGAGACCGGAATCTGCCAGATTGATGAAAAGAAATGTATCCAGTGCGGTGCCTGCGTAAGAAGCTGCCCGTTCGGTGCAATTTCCTCCAAGGTATATGTTGTACAGGTGATCGAAGCGATCAAGGCCGGCAAGAAGGTCGTTGCCATGGTTGCTCCGGCTGCTGAAGGTGAGTTCGGCCAGGATATCACAATGGAGAGCTGGCGTACTGCATTAAAGAAGGTTGGCTTTACCGATATGGTAGAGGTTGCCGCCGGTGCTGATATGACAGCAGCTTACGAGGCAATGGAATGGGCAGAGGCATTTAAGGAAGGCAAGAAGATGACAACCTCCTGCTGTCCGGCATTCGTAAATATGATCAAGAAACACTACCCGACTCTGATCGACAATATGTCCACAACGGTATCCCCGATGTGCGCAGTATCCAGAATGTTAAAAGCGATCGATCCAGAGACAGTTACTGTATTTATCGGACCGTGTATGGCAAAGAAATCCGAGGCGGCTGATAAGTCCATCGAGAACAATGCGGATTATGTCCTGACCTTCGGTGAGGCAATCGAAATGATGCGTGGAAAAGAAGTTGAGCTTGAGCCGGCTGAGGAGACAAAGCAGGAAGGCAGTGTCTTCGGAAAGAGATTCGGCAACGGCGGCGGCGTAACAAATGCGGTGATCGAGTGCTTAAAGGAAAAAGGCGAGAGCACAGACGTCAAGGTTGCGCGCTGCAGCGGTGCGGCTGAGGTTAAGAAAGCCCTTCTTCTTCTCAAAGTCGGCAGACTTCCGGAAGATTTCATTGAGGGTATGATGTGCCAGGGCGGCTGCGTAGGCGGACCGAGCAACCTGAAGCAGGAGATGGCATTCAAGAAAGACCGTGACGCTGTGATCGCGAAGGCTGACGGCCGCGGAGTATGGGAGAACTTAAAGAATTACGATATGGATTCCTTCTCCATGCATCGCAGCTATGAGAAGCCGGAGGCTTAATGTAGGTTTACATAACATATGAATATGGCAGGGTGTCCGGCTGAGGCTGGCGGACATCTGTGAACAAAAGAACAGCATGTATTTTCCAGAGAATTTCTGGAAGGTATATGCTGTTTTGACGTTATGGATTCAGGGGTGTCGGCTTAACAGCGGAAAAATGTGATCTGCAGCAAGTGCTCATGCCTGGCGCTGAAACTATTCGCAAAAGTTGCCATGATATGGTAAAATATGCTTAGATCATTTCGTTATTACAGGGAGCATGGACATGGGGAAACTGAACGATATTTACATACAGGAAAGCCTGAAGGTGATCCTGGAAAGTATTCCGGAATATACGGTGACGACGGTGGTTGCCCCGATGGGATACGGAAAAACCACGGCGGTCACCAGCTTTTTAAAGGGACTTGGGAGCTCTGCGCTTATATTCCGCCTGAACATGTTAGCGGATGAGGGCAGTATCTTCTGGAGAAGCTTCTGCCGGAGCTTTCGGAATTTTCCAAAGCTGAGACAGGAATTCGTCGAGATGGGAATGCCGAAGAACGATGCGGCGAGAGCGCTGTTTCTTGAGATCCTGCTTGACGGTCTTGAGAGTGAGACGCGGGATATTTATCTGGTTTTGGACGATTTCCATCTTGTAAAAGAAGAGCCGATCCGGAAATTTCTCCTGTTTCTGGTCAAACAGCTGCCGGAACAGTTCCGCCTTATCATCATGAGCCGGAGCGAGGTCTTTGAGGGACAGGAAAAGCAGGAGCTCGGACGCCGGCTGTTAGAGATCCGGAAAGAGGATCTGTGTCTGAAAAAACAGCAGATCTTCCAGTACGCGAAGCACTGTTCCGTCGCTTTAAGTGAAGCTCAGGGAGAGAGCTTAAGCAAAATGACAGAGGGCTGGATCTCCATGATCTATCTGAATTTTAAAGAGCTTTCTTCGAGCGGACGGCTGCTTTCGGATGGCGAGTCCATCTATGATGGGATGAGAAAGCTGTTTTTTGACACGGTAGATGAGCTTCACAGAAAATTTCTCCGGGTCATGTCCGTGTCGGACGGATTTACCGCGGAACAGGCGGAGTTTTTATGGGGTGCTTCCTGTGAAAAGCTTCTGGAGGACCTGACTGCGGGAAACGCGTTTATCAGCTGCGACCGGACGACAGGAATCTACCGCTATCATCATATGCTGCTTGCATGTGCAAGGGAGGCATTTTGTGAGCTTCCCAAAACGGAGCAGGATCAGTATTTGCGGAATCTTGGCCGTTGGTACATGAAAAATAAAGAGATCCCGGAGGCGATCGAGACGTTTTACCGTGCCGGAGACTATGATTCCATGCTTGGGGCGCTGGAGACGACCCAGTCCTCCTGGCAGAGCAACGAGTACCGGAACCGGTTAAAGATATGGCTGGAACATTGTCCGCCGGAGATCCTAAAGAAGCATTATCTGGCTCAGATCATCTGTATGCGGCGGTTCTTTTTCTTTGGAATGATGCCGGAGATGATGAAGATGAAGGAATTTTTCCTTTCCTGCATGGAAGAGCCGGAAGATATCGACGAAAAACAGAGAAACCAGTATTTCGGTGAATTTTATATGAATATGAGCTTCCTGGAATACAACAAGATCTCCGCTATGAGCGCCCTTCACCGGAAAGCGGGAAGCCTGATGAGGGAGAAGGCGGTGACGCTTGATACCACGAACAGCTGGACGTTTGGTTCGCCGTCGGTATTGTGGCTGTATCACAGCGGCAGCGGGTCCCTTGACCGGGAAATGGACGAGATGCATGAGTGCATGCCGTATTATTACCGCCTGACAGAGGGACATGGACAGGGGGCAGAGCACATGATGGCGGCGGAGGCCGCTTTTGACCGGGGGATGGATGCAGATGCGCGGATCGCCATGGAAAAGGCAGTGGATGCGGCAAAGCGCTACGGCCAGTGGGGGATCCGGACCTGCTGTCTCTTTTTAAAGATGCGGATGGCAGAAAAGAATGGCGGGTTTGAGACGCTCGAGGAAGAGAGGAAAAGCTTCCGCCGTGAGCTGATGGAAAACCGCCAGTATATCATGATCCACAGTCTGGATCTCTGCGACAGCTTTATTGCGGCTCTGCGCGGTGAGACAGAGAAGATCGTGCCGTGGGTTGCGGACGGTCTCTTGGAAAGCTCCTCCGTGTTAGGGGCAGCGATGGCATCAGCGCTTACGATCTACCATCAGGTTTTGCTGGCGCGGGGAGAATACTCAAAGCTTGCGGCGAGAAAAGAAAGCATGGAAAAGCAGTTTCTCGAAAGTCGGGTGGTCTATGTCATGCCTGCGATCTATCTGGAGATCCAGCTTGCAGCGGCATTTGCGCATCTTGGAAAGGAACAGGAGGCGGAAACGACGCTAAAGAAAGCCGCGGAGCTTGCCTTTGTCGACAGGATCTACATGCCGTTTGTGGAAAACATGGATCAGATCCCGGCAAAGCTGTGGAAAACCCTTTCGGATGTGCCGGCTTATCAGGATGATCTGCGGCAGATCGCCGGCATCTGCGGGCATTATAAGGGAATGACGTTCCCGGGAATTCCCGGTCAGGATCTCTCAGGGCTTTCGGAGCGGGAACTTGAGATCGCCAGACTGGCATCGGAATACATCAGCAACCAGGAGATCGCCAGACGCCTGTTCCTGACCGAAAACACAGTAAAGACCCACATGAAAAACATCTATGCAAAGCTGGAGATCGGCGGCAGCAGCCGCGATAAAAGGCGGCAGCTGGAAAAGCTTTTCCAGTGAAAAAAAAGAATAGAAACATGGGAAAATCCCTCAAAGGTTACTACTTAGGGGTGAGGACATGAAAAGAAAGCTTCTGTACAATATATGTATAGAGGCTTTTTTTTTACGCGAACAACGAGCCAAAGTCCGCGCTTGCGCGAGACCTTGGCGACTGTCGCGATAACAAGGGGAAACTCGCGAAGCGTGTTTTCACCTGTTGCAAATGAAAAGTAAGTGACAGTCAAATAGGGAGGGATTATATGAGAAAGAAATGGAGATCGCGGTTGAGGCAGGGGACGGCAGTCCTTCTTGCGGCTGCTATGGCGGCCGAGGGCGGTATGCCGGCATACGGTTATATCAAACCGAAAAGCGGCAGGCAGACCGTAGCCGGAAATGACGGAACAGGGATCAGTGAGACGGAAGACTGGATCGAAACATTTCCGAACGGTGTCTTTGCGTTTAAGGACAATGCAGTTTACTTAAAAGAGGGAGAAAAGAAGGAAAAGAAGCTCACGGTGTACCGTCTCGGCGGCCGGGATGGAGAGGCAACTGCCCATATCGCCCTGACACCTGCCGCGGCAGAGATGGAGGAAGAGGGAGAAGAATTAAACACCGCGAACGCAGTGAGCTGGAACGATGTGAAACTCCGGGTGGAGGATCCGGTTGGTACTGAATGGATCGCGACTTCGAGCTCTGCGGAGGCGGCAAGAGTGACCTACACGGAGCTTGACACAGAGGCGGAGGACCCGTTTGGCACCTTATTTGTTGACCTTACCTTTGCGGATGGTGAGTGGGTAAAGGATATCCTGATTTCCGCAGTGGACGATGATGAGCATGAGGCAGAGGAATTTCTTCTGGCTATGATCTATGACGCCTCTGGAGCGGAATTTAACGACTCCGCAAACCGTCTGACGGTATGCGTTACCGATAATGAAGAAGCGATCGACAGTGAGATCGGCTTTGAAGTGTCGGACCTCCGTGTGGACCGGTCAGAGGGACAGGCACAGCTTGTCTTAAAACGTACCGGCGGCATCCAGTATGTGAGCCAGGTGGATTATTACACAGAGGATGGAACTGCGGAAGCCGGAAAAGACTATGTGAAGGCAGAAGGCAGCACCGGATTCGCGGGCGGAATCGATACGACGACGATCACCGTGGAGCTGATCAATGACGGGGAAGCTTCTCTTGATGAGGCGGACGACGTGACATTTACAGTCCATCTGAAGAATCCGAAGGCGGCGACACTGGCGGACGGCGGGGATACCATTGAAGTTTCCCTTTATAATACGAACAGTGCCGACAGGAAAAATCTTGCGACGCTGACCTATCTCCCGGATGCGGAGGACGCGTCAGACCGTCTTGTGATGAGTGATGAGGCACTTGCTCCGGCAGAGGGAGATACCGTTCTGGCAGAGGTTGTTGAGAATGACGAGGAAACGGTGGAAGCGCTCGATATTACGCCGGTTCTCGGTGACGCAGAGAGCCAGCCGATGACACGGACATTCCTCTACGGGGACGCGCTCCAGTTTGGAAGCAATCAAGGATCCTGGAAGCAGTATGCCCGGATTGCCGGTTCGGCTCCGGGGGAATCTGACGATGTAAATGGATACGCAAACGCGGACTCCAGACGGGGGGAGGGAAAAGGAGGCTCCAACTGGTACTGGCAGTACGGAAAGTATGTGGATTCCGGTACAGATAGGGATAGGACAAATTTCACATTTTCCGACAACGGATGGAAGATCGCAACAAACAATACGATCTTCGCGAGACTCTATATCGATCATCTGTATGATAAATATGAGTCACTCTATGTGGACAGTGACTATACATCCCACAAAAAAGCGGGAAAATACAATGCGACCTTTGCTTATGTCGGAAACCGGAATGATGAGTATCCGAAGGATATGGCCTATGGTGACGGACAGGACAATGCAAAAAGATTTCTCAGAAATGAAGCCGCGGACAGCAATGTCATGTTCAAGAATGATGGTACCTTTATCTCGGAAAATTCCGGAAATTATAAGCGAAAAGCATTCTATCTCGGCGGACAGGCCGGATGCGGAAGTGATGCGAGGACATCAAACACGAAAACAACCGTAGACCTGTGGCAGGCAGTGACAAGCGGAAGTGTGTCGTATGATACACTGAAAAACTACAATTATCTGTACATGCGTGTTGAGTCCCAGGCAAACAAGAACATTACCGGAAGACAGCAGATCAGGAATGCGTATTTAAAACGAAATGCGTTTACGGACAACCCGATCCTCCGGATCCATACGGCGGATGACCAGATGCTGGACGATCTTCGCAATTACGGCTCCGATGCAAAGAGCAAAGCGGCGGATGATTTTATCCAGGACGAGCTTGCCCCGTCCGTCAGGATCGAGGACGGCGGTACGGATAAATGGGGAAATCTGTACGTAGGCAGCCGGCTGAAGCTGACAGAAAACAGCCAGAGCGGCATCTATAAGTTCCATGACACGGTACGCCTGATCGAATGCCGGAGCCAGAAGATCGTGAATACGGCAATGCCGGATGGAAAGTCAGCGTCGATCACTTTACTGCGGAACGACAATAAGCTGACAAACAGAAATGATAATTACTATGTGGACGTTCCGTTAGACAGAACGCAGGATTTCGTCTTAAACTTTTCCGCCTCCATCGATAAGGACAATGACGGAAATAAGACGGCTGAGGAATATAAGTCTACAAAGTCCGGTCTGGAGAGCATGCTGAAAAATGCAACGATCACCCAGGGCGTGTACGATAAGAATCTCACAGAAGGGCCCCATAAATATTATAAGGACCGGACGGTTGCCTTAGAAGGTCTTACAGTAAAGGATAACACCTTCTTCCTGGCCGGTGTGAAGAACTTAAAGTCCGTCAATTTCCATCTGAAGCATGACGATGTGATCCTGTTCAACGGTGAACTGTATCAGGGCGACGAGGAGATCCCGGTAAGTCTTGCGGAGCTTTCCATGCAAACTCTGGAATTCCAGTTTTACGATTACACCGTTCTTGGACATGTACGCACGATGGAGATCGGCAGCATCGCGGAGGCGGCTCTTTATGTAGACTATAATGAGAACGGAAAGGTCGATGTTAAGCTGAATCCGGAGACAGGTCTCTATGAACTGGAGGAGGTAAACGGAAAGACAGATCTCTTCGTTCAGGCACTTGTGGATGACAGCTATGATATCGGAACCCTTGAACCGGTGGTCATCGAAGGAAAGACGTATAACCAGCTGGTATTTGTCCGCTACAATATGATCCCGCGCTGTTTGAGAGTTCCGCCGGGAGCTTCTGCGGATGAGACCTGCAAGATCGTTCCGAACTTTACGACGATCGTGACGAACGAGGAGCAGAAGTCACGTCTCACAAAGGAAATGCAGTCTTATCGCCAGATCAACGGCGGCGATACGATGACACAGAAGGTCTATACGGAGAAAGCTTCGGTAGGCTATGTTTCCTTCCCGCTTGGCGGCGATTATAAGCCGGCAGAGTATAATGAAAACACGACTGACAGTAGGAATGCATATGTCTGGAATCCGGAGTGGCACGGAGCACTCTTAAAGGCTTTTGAGAACCCGGGCGAGATCCTTCTGGATGATACGATGATGACCACGGACCAGTATCCGGCGGCAACGGAGAAGGACCAGATCAATGCATATCTCGGAAGCTTTCATGGAAATGATACATATGCGCTGACGATCCTCTACCGGGATCAGCTGGAAAATTCCCGACTCGGAAGCTTTTATGCGAGACCGTCCAAGGGATCCTTCTCCTTCAATCAGGATGAGATGCCGGTGGTACAGGCGGATCCGGATATCGAGCAGTCCGGTCAGGGCTCAAATCTCTCAAAGACAGATCCGAAGATCAAGCTTCCGAACCTGAACCTTGGTTTTGGCCCGGCGGAGCTGATTATGGATGGTGATACCGTCGGATTTTCCATCGGTATTCCGCTTTATAGTAAGAAGACGGAAACCGAGTATGTGGAGAAGGGAAACAATCTTCCGAATTCCAGGGAAACGCCGAAGATCGAGAAGATCAGTAAGACAAAGACGGGAAATACCTTTACGGAATCCAGAGACGCATTAAATGACATGAAGAATGCGGTTGGATTTGGAGAAAAGGGAGAAAACGCGATCTCCCAGCTTCGCGACGCGGCAAGCAGGAAATCGAATACCCAGACAACCGGAACATACGGTACGAACTATGTCAAACCACAGGGAAAGACCAGTGAGAAAGGCTTTGATCTTGCCCTCAATATGACTTTCCTGTGGAAATACAGCCAGATCAGCAACAAGTTTGAATTCCAGCAGGCCGCATTCCTTCTGGCGGCGGGCGGTTCTGTGAAGATGACGGTCTATCCGGAGCCTGTCCATATTGTATATGTGTTTGTTGTATTTGGCGCAGATCTTGAAGTCCAGACAGGGCTGGAGGTCGAGGAGTATACAAAGGCGGATGGCACAAGGGGAAGTAAGGTAATCTTCTCCGGTGTTGAGATCAGCCCGACAGTCTATATCGAGGCAGGCGGCGGTGTCGGCGTGGAGGTCGCAAATGTAGAGCTTTACCTGAAGTTCTCTGTGGCGATCGCGGCATCCTTTGGAACAAAAGACGCGGCAGCAAGCTTTGATAAATTTGTAACGACCGGCGCGGTCGGCATGAGGATCACACTTCTTTTCTTAAGCTATGAGATGGATCTCATCGGCTATGAGACTGGCTATGATAAGAGCCGGTCCGATGACGGAAAGAACACATGGTTCTTCCGCTGGCATGCGCTTGGAGAAAATTTCGGCGGCGGGACAAGAAGTCTCATAAGATCGAGAAAGAGCATCGACGATGCCTACGAGGAACGTGGAATCCACATCCTGTGGCCGGAGGAACGGGAATACGACCAGTGGATCTATGCGCCGGAGGACAATCTTCCTGATCCGTCCTCAAGAGCGATCCAGTTAAATGATATGCCGTTTGAGGTCAGCGGTTTCGGTTCTTCCGCCAGTGCCTATAAGCTGGCAGAAAATCTTGGAAGTGGTACAAGATACCAGCTTCTCACTTGGACGGACGCTCAGGAAGAGGACCATAACTACCTGCTCTATGTGATCAGCAAGGACCTGACAAATAACGACAGTGAGAAACGCGATCACAACATGCAGGACAGCAAGCTTGTCCTTTCAGAGCTTGTATCAAAATCGGAAACAGGAAATACGGCACTTGGTCTTGTAAATCCGTTTGATCCGGATGGCATTGATCCATATACTGTTGTTGATAAAAATGGCAGAACACCAGATGCAGCGGGAGATCTGGATTTCTTCGGATCTGTCGGTGAGGATGGAATGCTCCATGTTTCATGGGTGAGCTATAAGGGAACAGGCCTGCTCCCGAAGAATGCGTCCCCGTCCAATGCAGCTTATCTCATGAGCCAGAATACGGTTGTAAAAACAACAAGGATCGACCTTGGCGGAACATCTACGAAGGAAGACTCTCGTGTGACAGAGATTGTCCGTGAATGGAACGAGAGCGAGCCGAACGGTTATCGTTTCCAGCCGGTATCTGCCGGGAATGACCTTGTGGTATTCTCTGAGGCACAGCCGTACGGAAATGGTGATCTGGAGAGCAGAAAAGAAGCGTATGACAAGTACTTTGATACAAGAAACGGTCAGACGATCGACAAGGATACCAGAGAGGGCGAGGGAGATCCCCATGCGGCGGCGAATGCGGCGGTAAATTATGACATCGACCGCGTATACGGCGATTATTCCTTCCTGAACTTTGCGGTCGCAAGCTCCTCAAATGCATCCGAAAAATGGAAGGTCTACGCGGCAAGCCCGTCCAACGCATGGAAGGAAAACCATACGAGGATCGACAGCATCGTGATGCGGAAAGCGGATGATGATGGTACCTATTATCTTGCGTACAGCACGACCGGAGTTCAGATCGACGGAAGCGATGAGAAGAGCAGCGTAAAACAGCTTTTCCTGCAGAAGATCACGCTTTCGGAAGATGACAGGGAACCGGAGATCGGTACCCCGGTACTGTTATACACCCTGATCGATAATGACAAGGATTCCGAGAAGGACGGCATTTACGAGGGCGGATCTCTCAAAGAGCCATTTGAGAATCCGTACTTTACAAACCTGAATTTCCTTCATGGGGCACTTCATATGTCTGCTGACGGTACTGCTTTGGAGGCGGAAGACTTCTTCCTCTTTGGCATGAACGGAAATACGTATGTGATCGATGAAGCGGGTGTGAAGACCCTGTTGGGCGATGAAACCGGCGGAGCAGTAACAGTGATCCCGTTCTTTACGCCGTCCCTGTATCAGGATTCCGATGGAAATAAGAGACAGGAGGCGGATGTCCGCTCCGATGTGATCATTGGCGCAGACGGAGACGGAAATCTCTCTGCGGTCTATACGGATACCGTGGCAGATACGGTGAATAACGCGCTGTACATCAGCCGTTATGACGCATCTATCGGGTCCTGGGGGGCGCCGGTGATGCTGGCAATGAACCACATGCAGGTCTATGAGGATACTGCAGGAAGCGGGCTGGATCATGAGACGATCCGGGACTATTATTTTGATAAAGACCACAAGGGCGGCATGGACCGGTTTATCTTTGCGGCACCGGCGATCGCTCTCGGACAGAAAAAGTCCGCGGCAGTGATCACTTCTGACACAGGAGAGGATGAGAATGGCAGCGATGCCGGTATCCAGACAGGAGAAAACGGCGATGCAGAAGGAACGGATCTGTTACAGGATGAAAAGGCGGCAACGCTTCTGATCGTGACGAAGGGAACCCTGACGAAGCTTACAGAGGCAAAACCGTATGAGAATAGTTATGGCGAAAAGGTGAAGGAGATCATTCCGGCGACAGAAAATGGCCGGATGGCATCTGATACCGGCTACTATGCGATTTCTTATGGAATCGGAAACCAGAAGATCGGGGAAGCTTCCCTGAAATTTGACTCCTACAATTTCGTGGAGGGCGCATGCCTGACACCACAGATCTCTTTCCGGAACAGCGGAGATACGGCGATCCGTGCGAGCGAGGCAAATCCTGCAACCATCAGACTTATGGCAGCGAAGCTTGACAAGGATGGTTCCGTAAACGGAGAGGCGAAGGAGCTCATGAGCTGGACGGTGAAGGAGAATATCCTCGCAGGCGCGAAGGCAGATACCTCGGAGCTTGTGGATGCGTCCGGTCTGAAAGCCCAGACGAAAGCGCTTCCGGCAGGGATCGATGAGATGACCCTGTACTTTACGATCTCGGAGGATCAGAGCTATTTCCTTGAAAACGCGTTCTCCTGGAGCTCGGTCGGAACGGCAAATGCAAGCTATTTTGTCGGGAAAAAACCGGAGCTTGGCTTTGGCTATCTGAAGGTCGGAGCGGAAGGTCACACGACGATCACGACAAGAAGCCGGACAAGAGCGGCGGGAGAGCCGACGGTTGAAGTTTATGTGGATATGCAGATCAACAATACCGGTACAGAATCCGCAAAGGGTCTGAAGATCAAGGTCGAGTATTCGAAGATCGAGGAGACAGGCGGTGTTGAGGAGACGGTCTGGTATCCGGTCGATACAGAGGGAGAAGCCCTGATCGCCGGACCGGAGTGGAAGCTTGACAAGGCAACCTCTCTCTTCAGCCTCTTTAGAAGAAGCGCCGGCAGCGATGGAATCTTTACTCTGAAGGATAAGGACGGGAATGTGGTCAACACCCTGAGCGCAAGATCCGCGATCAACGTGACAGGAACCATGAAGCTTCCGGTTTCCTGCTACGATGAGAAGGACCCGACAAAGTCCATGAATCTCAGATTTACGATTCTTGCCGGGGACGAGGCAGAGAACTATGAGTACACAACCGACAATAACAGCCTTTACAGAAGTCTGGAGCCGGTCAGCCTCTTTGATGTTCCTGATACCTTAAACCTGATTCTTGGAAATACCGTGGAGATCCCGGTGGGAATCAGCAATACAAGAGTGACGGAGGAACCGTCCGTGACGGTCCGTGAGGTCAGCGGCGCTGACGGAAAAGAGGAGAAGTATCTTGGAAGTCTCTTCTACAATGCGGATACAAAGAAGCTTACCATCACACCGGAGAAGACGGGAACCGGAATCATCCGTATCGCAGATTTGAAAACAGGTTCGTTTACCGATATGGCATTCGCTGTCAACACAGAGGGTGTCAACATCGTGACAACAAACCCTGCACTGACATTCACGGATGGAAAGGAACCGTTCCGGGATGAGACCTCCTACAGCACCTTCACAGATGTATTCCCGTACATGAGAGACACCTGTAAAGGATATCAGAATGGAAAATTTACATTCGAAACCTTTGCGGACAACATGGATCTTTACTTTAAAGGAAAGGTAAAGGTTGCGATCCGCGGAAATGATTTCGGCTTTATCGAGACGGAATATGAGAGCGACAGCTTCTTCAATCCGGTTGCGGTGAACTTTGGAAACCATGAACTGAAAAAGTGCAAGGTGGAAGTCACAGTCACCGGTGAGATGACAGAATTCGATAAATATGTGGAATTTTATGGACCGCGGGGACTTGATTCCGATAAGAATCTTCAGGAGGAGATCGAGAAGAATAAGGATACGGCGAAGCCGTTGATCCTGTATGGAAAGAGTATCCCGAAAGCCGGCACGGTAAAGACCGGTGAGACGATCAAATTCCCGATATGGTTTGCGGACAATACGGGAATCCAGGCAGCGACGATCAACGGAAACGCCGCAGATTTCGTGGCGAACACCGGAAATCGTCTTGCGAAGGCAGAACTTTCCATCAGCAAAAACGGAACGTATCAGATCCGTGTCCGTGATGCGGCGGGACTTGAGACGGTGGAGACGCTGCAGGTCGACTGGTTTGATGAGCATGGAACACTCACGAATGATTTCTGGCCGGACGGCACCGTGAAGATCACGGATAAGGACGGAAAGGAACCGGCAGCCGGAGAAAAGCTGGATGAGGGCAACGCGTATCTTGTATACACAAGCTCGGATGCAACCGATACTGCGAAGGTATCTGAGCTGGAGCTTTCTTCTAAAAAATCGATCACCGAGAAGCAGGTTTCGGCAGAGCAGGAGGATCCATATCAGTTTGCGCTTGCAAAAAATGGTATGTATATTGTCCGGTCCAAAAATGGTGAGGGACTTACGCAGCTGCAGATCATTCCTGTGGCAGACATCGATCTTGAGAAACCGGTTGTAAATGTCATGTGGATCAAGAAAGACGGCGAAGATAAGATCTACATGGAAGTGGTCGCTCCGGACGCTGTGGAAGAGGAGAAAAAGGTTACCTGGGAACTGGTACAGAGCGACAATTCGGATGGAGGTGCGGATGAGATCCGGTTGCGTCAGAGCAATGATCCGACGTATTATATCCAAGATTACATCAAGATTCCGAATGAGATCAAAAAGTACTTTATTCTCAGGGCAACGACCGCAGACGGGAAAACGGCACAGAAAGTTTATGATAACCAGGCGAAGCTTCGAAACATCGAATTTTCGTCAACAGGTTTCACCTGGGGAACCGAGTTCACACCGGAGATCACAAGCTATCGCATCAATGTAGGAAAGGATCAGGACGGAAATCCTGTGATCCCACAGATTGAGAAGGCGGAAAGCCTGACAGGACGGGGAACCGTTACGATCCGTCAGGCAGAAGCTTCGCAGGATAAACGGACAGCAGAGATCACGGTGGAAGAAAACGGACAGACCAGGATCTACACCTTCCGCTTTACCGTAGATGGCTGTATCTGTGGATTCTACGGACTTACAATCGCCGGAGAAGAAGAGCAGAAGATCGAGACAGATCAGACCACAGTCGAGATCCCGCTGGACCCGGAGGCGAAGCGGGAGACCTGTGATGTTGCAGGACATATGGCAGCGCCGCTGACTTACACGTATGAGATTCTCTCCGGCAAGGATATTGCGTCTGTGGATCAGGATACGGGAATCCTCACTGTGAAGGATCAGGGCGATGTGAAAGTGAAGGTCACGGTGACAGGTGCTTTTGCGGGCAGCATGTCGGAGGAAAAGGAATTCCATGTGACGAAGCTCTGCGAGGCGAAGGTTGTGAACCATCATGGCGGAACTGTAACGCAGGAGAGCCAGGTATTGAAGAAAGGAGAGATATTTGAATCAGAGGCATCCGAAGGAAAAGGCTTTGTATTCCTCGGGTGGAGAATTGCCGGAACAGACGGAAACTATCTGAGCACGGATAAGAAGCTCGCAATGACCATGGAACAGTCCACAGAGCTGGAAGCAGTCTTCCGGGATGTGGAGGATCCGACCGGTGAGCTCGTTCTCGGTGAAAATTCCTGGAAGTCATTCTTAAATAAAGTAAGCTTCGGCCTGCTGTTTAAGGAAAATGTGGAGGTTGAGATCCTCGCGGATGACAACGACCATGTGGCATCCATCGAGCACTACGAGTACAAGGTTCCGGGAGCGGACGGAAAAGAAGTGACGGGACTCACGAAGGAAGAGCTGGCGAACGTGGAATGGAAAGACTGGGCATGGGCTGATATCGAGATGGACAGCAAGTCCATCGTCTACGCGAGAATCACCGATGACGCAGGAAACTACATTATCATCAACAGCCAGGGAATCATCGTGGACAGCACTGGTCCGAAGATCGAGCAGATCTCGGCGAGCAGAACGAAGCGCGTGCCGTATGAGATCGGTATCAGGATCCTGGATGACCTGACGGATGTCACGAAGGTGACTTACATGACAGACACGAAGGTGGAGAAGGAACTGACGCTGACAGACGGCGAGGCGAAGATCATGCTGTACCATTCCGGAAAGTACGATGTTGTATTCAAGGCGTGGGATGAGCTCGGAAATGAGAGCACACTTACGATTCCGGTAGAACTCGCAAGAGGAAACGGCGGCGGATCAACGAAGCCGAATTCCGGCTCAGGAACGGTCCGCAGAAAGAGACTCATGAAGATGGACGGCACGCTGGCGCGCAATGAGTGGGTATTTAAGAACGGTCACTGGTATTACGGTGATGCGGACGGATACACGCACATCGGATGGCTGCTCGACGCATCCGGACGCTGGTACTATCTGGACCCGGATGGAAGAATGGCAACAGGCTGGAGATCCGTGAACGGAAAGTGGTACTATCTGGATTCGGACGGAAGAATGGCGACAGGCTGGAGATTCGTAAACGGAAAGTGGTATTATCTGAATGAGAACGGAGATATGGCAGCGGGCTGGATCTTTGTGAACGGAAGATGGTACTATCTGAATCCGGACGGAGACATGGCAGTCGGCTGGATCCGTGTGAACGGAATCTGGTATTACCTGAATCCGATGGCAGGAGTCCTTGATCCGAATGGAAACCTGATCCCGGAGGGCGCAATGTACGCCAACGCGGTTACACCGGATGGTTACCGCGTCGGAGCGGACGGAGCGCTGACCGGAAGATAACAGGCAGCGGCAGGTATCTAAAATGATACCTGCCGCTGTTTTTATTGTGCTTTATCTAAGTTCGATAAGAATCCCACCACTTTCAGGTGGTAGTAATAGCAAATTCGTCTCAGTGGAAGTCAGTTTTCGACTGAGACGAATTTGTATTTAGAAGTCTATGGAATGTGAAATTACAACCGGCACTTATTGACCCGTTTGGAAGAAAGCTCTTCCACTTTCTTCAGTGTCTTCGCCAGATTCGGATCCACATACTCCTCTTTCTCAAGATTCTTCTGCGCCGTGGAAAGCATCAGCTTGATACGGTTTAACTGGTTAACCTCACTGGCGCCCGGATCGTAGTCGACGGCGATGATATTTGCCTTGGGGTTCGCGTAGCGAAGCTCCTTGATGACACCTTTTCCGACGATATGGTTCGGCAGGCAGCCGAAAGGCTGGACGCAGACGATGTTGTTGACACCGCTCTTGATGAGCTCCAGCATCTCACCGGTCAGGAACCAGCCCTCACCGGTCTGGTTTCCAAGGGAGACAAAGCCGTTTGCCATCACTGCCAGCTCCTTGATCCTTGACGGCGGAGTGAAGTGGGTGCTCTTTTCGAGAGCAATTCTTGCGGCCTTTCTCATGTACTCCAGAAGGGAGATCGCCATGTTGCAGAGGTGCGCCGTGGAGCGCTTTGTGCCGAGGTTATCTGCCTTGAAGTTGCTGTTGTAGAAGCAGTAAAGCAGGAAATCCATGAGATCCGGCATAACAGCTTCCGCACCTTCCGACTCCAGGAGCTCCACGATGTGGTTGTTGGCGGTCGGTGAGAATTTGACGAGGATCTCTCCGACGATTCCGACCTTCGGCTTGTGGACGTTTGTGCGATCCAGGTTGTCGAAGTCGTGGATGATGCCGCGGATGTTCTTCACGAAGGTCATCATTCCGGTGTTCTTTGTGGAGAGAGCTTTGATACAGATCTTCTTCCATTTCTCGTGGAGCGCGTCTGCGGAGCCAGGAACGGTCTCGTAAGGTCTTGTGGCATAAAGAACGCGCATGAATACATCACCGTATACAACGGCCTGCAGCGCCTTCACAAGCATAGCCGGTGTATACTTGAAGCCTGGGTTCGTCTCCATGCCGTTTGCGTTGATGGAGATGACCGGGATCTGTGCCATTCCGGCCTTTTCAAGGGCACGGCGGATAAACCCGATATAGTTTGACGCACGGCAGCCGCCGCCGGTCTGGCTCATGATGACCGCCGTATGGTCGAGGTCATATTTGCCGGAGAGCAGGGCATCCATGATCTGTCCGATTACGATCAGGGACGGGTAGCACGCGTCGTTGTTTACATATTTTAATCCCGTATCGACGGCTGTCTTGTCATCGTTCTGGAGAACGACGAGGTTGTAGCCGAAGCTGCGGATCGCCGGTTCGATGAGCTCGAAGTGGATCGGGGACATCTGCGGGCAGAGCAGCGTGTAGTTTTTCTTCATGTCCTTCGTGAACATCACACGGTTGTAGGCGCTGGACACGATGGTTCTCGTGTAACGGCGCTCCTCGCGGACGCGCAGGGCGGAGATGAGGGAACGGATACGGATCCTCGCAGCGCCCAGGTTGTTGACCTCATCGATCTTTAAGACTGTATAGATCTTGCCGGATCTGGTGAGAATATCACTTACCTGGTCGGTGGTCACGGCGTCGAGGCCGCAGCCGAAGGAGTTTAACTGGACGAGGTCCAGGTTATCCTGTGTCTTTACAAAGGTTGCCGCCGCATACAGACGGGAGTGGTACATCCACTGGTCAGTGACGACGAGCGGGCGTTCAACTTTTCCTAAGTGGGAGACGGAGTCCTCGGTGAGAACTGCGAAACCGTAGGAGGTGATCATGTCGGCGATGCCGTGGTTGATCTCCGGGTCGATGTGGTACGGACGTCCGGCGAGAACGATACCGTGCTTTCCGGTGTCTTTTAAGTACTGTAAGACTTCCTCACCTTTCTTCTCCACATCGGTTCTCGCCTGCGCGAGTTCATCCCAGGCCTTTTTAGCGGCCTTCTTCGTCTCGGATTCCGGAATATCGAATTCCTTCTTAAAGACTTCCTGAAGCTGCTTGGAAAGGATCTCCTCGCTTGTGAACGCCATGAATGGATTTAGGAATTTCACGTTCTTTTCCTTTAATTCCTCCATGTTGTTCTTGATGTTCTCCGAGTAGGAGGTGACCATCGGGCAGTTGTAGTGGTTTCCGGCTCCCGGAACCTCGTTCCGCTCGTAAGGAATACACGGATAGAAGATAAACGGCACATCGCGTTTGATGAGCCAGGAAATGTGTCCGTGGGCAAGCTTTGCCGGGTAACATTCAGACTCACTCGGGATCGTCTCGATGCCCAGCTCGTAGATCTGGTGGCTGGACTGCGGGGACAGCATCACGCGGAAGCCGAGCTCCTTAAAGAAGGTCGCCCAGTACGGGAAGTTCTCGTACATGTTGAGAACCCGCGGGATTCCCACGACGCCGCGGGTCGCTTTGTCGGCTGTCAGCGGCTCATAGTCGAAGAGTCTGTGGTACTTCCATGTAAAGAGGTTCGGGATGTCACGTTTTGCCTTTTCCACGCCGAGACCGCGCTCACAGCGATTTCCGGAAATATACTGACGTCCCCCCTCGAACCGGTTGATCGTCAGGACGCAGTGGTTTACGCATCCGCGGCAGCGGCTCATGGTGGTCGTGTAGGTCAGGTTGATAATATCGTCCAGAGAAAGCATGGTCGTCTCATGCGGGCGGTGCATATAGCGCTCGCGGGCGATCAGTGCCGCACCGAAGGCACCCATGATGCCTGCGATATCCGGGCGGATGGCATTGCAGCCGGAGATCCGCTCGAAGCTTCGGAGGACGGCGTCATTGTAGAAGGTTCCGCCCTGTACAACGACGTTCTTTCCGAGGTCACCGGCGGAAGTGATCTTGATGACCTTAAACAGGGCGTTCTTGATCACCGAGTAAGCGAGGCCGGCGGAGATATCCGCAACGGAAGCGCCCTCTTTCTGCGCCTGTTTTACGTTGGAGTTCATGAATACGGTACATCTCGTTCCGAGATCCACCGGGTTCTGGGCAAAAAGTGCCGCCTTCGCGAAATCCTGAACGCTGTAGTTTAAGGATTTTGCGAAGGTCTCGATGAAGGAACCGCAGCCGGAGGAACATGCCTCGTTGAGCTGGACACTGTCCACGGTGCCGTCCTTGATGCGGATACATTTCATATCCTGACCACCGATATCGAGGATGCAGTCTACGGACGGATCGAAGAATGCCGCCGCGTAGTAGTGGGAGATCGTCTCGACCTCGCCCTCATCCAGCATGAAGGCCGCCTTTAAGAGGGCCTCGCCGTAGCCGGTGGAGCAGGAGTAGGCGATCTTCGCGCTGTCCGGAAGCAGGGACTTGATCTCCTTTACGGATGAGATCGCGGTCGCTAACGGGCTTCCGTTGTTGCTGCTGTAAAAGCTGTAGAGCAGGGAACCATCCTCGCCGACGAGTGCCACCTTCGTTGTGGTGGAACCGGCATCGATTCCTAAGAATACATTTCCCTCATAGGTGGCGAGGTCACCGCGGCGGACCTTGTACTGGTCATGGCGGTCGGTGAATTCCTTATAATCTGCCTCATCCTTAAATAAAGGCTGCATTCTCTTTACTTCGAATTTCATCTTGATGCCGCCGGAAAGATCTGCGATCAGCTTGTCAAGAGAGAAGATCTCCGCGTGATCCTTCGCGTTCATGGCAGCGCCGACGGCAGCAAAAAGATGGGAGTGGTCCGGAGCGATGATCGCATCACCGGTTAAATTTAAGGTGCGGATAAAGGCGTTTCGAAGCTCCGGTAAAAAGTGCAGCGGTCCGCCGAGGAACGCTACATTTCCGCGGATCGGTTTTCCGCAGGCAAGACCGCTGATGGTCTGGTTTACAACCGCCTGAAAAATGGAGGCGGCAAGGTCCTCGCGGGTCGCGCCGTCATTGATTAGCGGCTGGATATCGGACTTTGCGAATACGCCGCAGCGGGCAGCGATCGGGTAGATCGCCTTATAATTTTTTGCATATTCATTCAGACCGGAAGCATCCGTCTGTAATAAGGAAGCCATCTGGTCGATAAAGGAACCGGTACCGCCGGCGCAGATTCTGTTCATACGCTGGTCGATTCCGCCTGTAAAGTAGATGATCTTCGCGTCCTCGCCGCCAAGCTCGATGGCGACATCCGTCCGCGGAGCGTAGTCCTGAAGTGCGGTCGCAACCGCTACGACTTCCTGGACAAATGGAATATGTAAGTAACCCGACAGAGTGAGTCCGCCGGAACCTGTAATATTGGGCCGTAAAGAGAGTTCACCGAGTTCTCCCTTACACTTTTTTAGAAGCGAGGCCAGGGTTTCCTGGATATTGGCGTAATGCCGCTCATAATCCGCGAATAAAATTTTGTTGTTGTCGTCGATCACGGCAACTTTTACTGTAGTGGAACCGATATCGATTCCAAGACGATAACATTGATTCATACGAGCGGGGAGTTCTCCCCATACCTCCTTTTTAACAGAAAAAAACGAGCCGTCCGCAAAAAGCAGGCAGCCAGCCGGAATGCGGGCATCAACATGCCGAACAGTTCAGTCATACGTTTTTCTGCCGGAATCGGCACATAGCTGAACTGTTATGTCAAAATTCCGCACATAGTATAACACATTAAAAAAGGAAATACAATTGACGGAACTGGCATCTGAAGGTAAAAAATGGTTAAAATTCTGTAAAGAATGTGCAAAGATTTTAGAAGAAAGCGTTGCGGGCTGGATAGACATCTGGCAGCCAGGCAGCTATGAGTAAACAGAGCGACAGCCGGATTACGAATGGCTGCGGGAGCGCTGAAGGCGCGGAGCAAACGGCTTTTTCCCGGCTCGATCCGGTAACGATATCATAAAGCGTTTGACAAAAGAAACGGTTGGGAATTATAATACGGGGCGTAGGCGAAATAGATATTTCTATTAGGAAAGGAAAGCTTCAATGAATTTTATGAACAAGATGGAGCGGAAATTCGGTCGGTACGCGATTCCGAATCTCATGTATTATATCGTGATCCTGTATGCGGTGGGCGTACTGGTCCAGATGATGGCACCGGCATTCTACATCCAGTACCTGATGTTGGATGCGAGGGCGATCCTTCACGGACAGATCTGGCGAGTCGTTACATTTATGATCTGGCCGCCGTCCAACAGCCTTTTCTTCAACCTGATAGCGATCTACCTTTACTACAATCTGGGAATGACTCTGGAGCGGGTTTGGGGAACCTTCCGGTTTAACGTGTACTTTTTTATGGGTGTGATCGGTCATGTCCTCGCGGCACTGCTGATCTACATCATCACAGGGCAGGTCTATATTCTCACCACAGATTATCTGAACTTTTCCCTGTTTTTTGCATTTGCGGCCACATTCCCGGAAATGCAGTTTTACCTGTTTTTTGTACTTCCGATCAAGGCGAAGTATCTGGCGCTTTTTGATGGACTTTACTTCGTCTATGGATTCCTTTTCGGCGGCATGTCGCAGAGAATTGCGATCGTTATGTCTTTACTTAATTTTATCGTATACCTCTTCATGTCCAGGGGGAGCCGTCTGAATCCAAAGGAAATTCGGAGAAAGCAGGTCTTTCACTCACAGATGCGCGAGGCGCAGAAGACAGCGGAAAAGATCGGACGCCACCGCTGTGCTGTTTGCGGACGTACGGAGGAGGACGATCCGAATCTTGTATTCCGCTACTGCTCCAAGTGTGAAGGCGACTATGAATACTGTCAGGACCACCTGTATACCCACAAACATGTAACAAAAGGCGGGATGGATCCAAGACAGGCAAACAGCAATCAGGAGGCATAACATGAAGAAAACAAAAATTATCTGTACCATGGGACCGAACAGCGATGACAGAGAGGTCATGAAACAGCTGCTCTTAAACGGAATGGATGTTGCCCGTTTCAACTTCTCCCACGGAACACATGATGAGCAGAGAGCCCGCTACAAACAGCTCCGCGAGGTTGCGGAAGAGGTTGGAAAACCGGTAGCAGCTCTTCTTGATACAAAGGGACCGGAGATCCGTACCGGTGTTTTAAAGGA
>Ga0129311_1000564_pt1 | contig 31533 bp, 26 predicted proteins | sample Go1ome_FD_94435 | JGI IMG/M metagenome (GOLD analysis project Ga0129311, IMG submission 94435) | Western lowland gorrila individual fecal microbial communities from Wisconsin, USA - Go1022B metagenome | ecosystem: Host-associated > Mammals > Digestive system > Large intestine > Fecal | place...
CCTGCTCGGCGTTGCCATCCTTGCCGCCCGCCTGAAAGCCGCCGAACTCGGCCTGCGCACCCGCTACAGCATCAACGGCACTGAAGTTTCGATAAATCTGTATAAATAGACTATCTTTGTTACCGGTTATACCAGAAAGAATATGAGCATACAACAAGATAAAATCAAGCAGCTGGTCGAAAGACGCGCCTCGGCGCGCCTCGGAGGAGGCCAGAAAAGAATCGACGCCCAGCATCAGAAAGGCAAGCTGACCGCACGCGAGCGGCTCGCCCTGCTGCTCGACGAAGGCTCTTTCGAGGAGTTCGACATGTTCGTGAGGCATCGCTGCACCAACTTCGGCATGGACGCCCAGCACTTCGACGGAGACGGCGTCGTCACCGGCCAGGGCACGATAAACGGCCGCCCCGTCTACGTCTATGCCCAGGATTTCACCGTCAGCGGCGGGTCCCTGAGCAAAACCATGTCCGAAAAAATCTGCAAGGTCATGGATATGGCTATGCGTAACGGCGCGCCATGCATCGGATTGAACGATTCCGGCGGAGCACGCATACAGGAGGGCATCGACGCACTCGCTGGCTACGGCGAAATCTTCGAAAGGAATATCCTCGCCAGCGGCGTTGTTCCTCAGATCAGCGCCATACTCGGTCCCTGCGCAGGCGGCGCGGTCTACTCCCCCGCCCTGACCGACTTCACCCTGATGGTGAAAAACAGCTCCTACATGTTCCTGACCGGACCTGCGGTAGTAAAGTCTGTTACGGGCGAGGTCGTGGACCAGGAGCAGCTCGGAGGTGCCGGAGTCCACGCATCCAAGTCGGGAGTCGCGCACTTCGCGGCCGAAAACGAGCAGGAGGCCATCGAGACCATCAAGAAACTGCTTTCCTACATACCCCAGAACAATATGGAGCAGGCTCCGTTCAAGCCTACCGACGACCCGGTGAACAGAATGGAGGACTCCCTCAACGAGATAATCCCCGACAACCCCAACAAGGCCTACGATATGTACGGCGTCATCCGCAGCATAACCGACGACGGCGACTTCTTCGAAATCCACAAGGACTTTGCGAAGAACATCATAGTGGGATTCGCCCGTTTCGGCGGACGCAGCGTCGGAGTGGTCGCGAACCAGCCCAAAGTGCTTGCCGGAGTGCTGGACATCAACGCCTCCCGCAAGGCTTCCAGGTTCGTGCGTTTCTGCGATGCGTTCAACATACCCCTCGTGACGCTGGTTGACGTTCCGGGCTTTCTCTGCGGAACCCAGCAGGAGTACGGCGCCATCATCTCCAACGGAGCTAAACTGCTCTACGCCTACGGGGAAGCGACCGTGCCGAAAATCACCGTCACCCTACGCAAAAGCTACGGCGGTGCGCATATCGTAATGAGCTGCAAGCAGTTGCGCGGAGACATCAACTACGCCTGGCCCTCCGCAAACATCGCTGTCATGGGCGCTGACGGAGCAGTCGGAATACTCTACGGCAAGGAAATCAAGGCCGAGACCGACCCCGAAAAGCAGGCGGCGCTGACAGAAGAGAAGAAAAACGAATACAACGAACTTTTCTGCAACCCCTATCAGGCAGCGCAGATGGGCTATATCGAAGACGTCATCGAGCCACGGAACACCCGTTTCCGCATAATCAGGGCGCTTGAAGCGACTGCCTCTAAAAAACAGGAGCTTCCCGCCAAGAAACACGACAACCTGCCGCTATGATGAAAAAGGCCACGGAAAGCGAAATCGCAGCAGCGATAGCGGCTGCGCTTCATCTCTACCTGGACGGCGAGGTTCACGACCGTGAAAGCGGAGTGATTACGATACGCAGAAGTTCCGGAAGCCAGTGGAACAGCCCGGCTTTCGGCTTCCGCCGCACTCCCCGCAAATAAACAATTAGACACAACGAAATGAAAGAATACAAACTCAAAATAAACGGCAAGCCTTTCGAAGTCTGCATTGACAGCGTGGAAGAAAGCCTGGCTTCCGTCCGCGTGAACGGCTGCGAATACGAGGTTGAATTGGAAAAACCTGCCGAAAAGCAGGTCATTCCGGCAGCAGAGGCAGCCGCCACGGGGCAGGGCACCGCGTCAACAGGCGCAGCTAAAACTCCGCAGGGCGGAAATGCACGGAAAATCACCGCACCTCTGCCCGGGGTCATAATCGAAATAAGCGTAAAAGAAGGCGACTCAGTAACCGCAGGTCAGAAAGTCGCCATCCTTGAAGCTATGAAAATGGAGAATGAAATCCAGGCGGAGACCTCAGGGGTCGTCACGAAGATTCACGTCTCCACCGGCGACTCCGTTCTCGAAGGCGCCGAAATAGTCAGCATCGCTTAGCTGAAGAAGCAGCCGCCGTTGATATCGATACCGGTACCTGTCACGTAGGCGGCATCGTCGCTTGCGAGATAGGTCACGAGTCCCGCAACGTCTCCGGCCTCGCCCTCACGGCGAAGAGGAGCGGTCCTGTGCAGGTTTTCACGGGCCTCAGGTTTGGTGAAAGTATCGTGGAAAGTAGTGTTGATCATGCCGGGGGTCACCGAATTCACCCTGATTCCGCGGGGGCCGAGCTCTTTCGCCATCGCACGGGTGTAGCAGAGCACCGCAGCCTTGGAAGTGGCATACAGCGATGCGCCGGGGCCGCCTCCGTCGCGGGCCGCTTGGGAGGAGAAGTTCACGATAGAACCGCCTGCAGGCATATATTTCACCACCTCGCGGGTGCACAGCCACACGCTTTTCATATTCAGGTCCATCACGAAGTCATACCATTCTTCGCTCTGCTCCTCCACCTTCTTGCGTGCGACCATACCTCCGGCGACGTTGATGAGTATGTCGATGGAGGGTCCGAAAGTCTCGACGGTCTTGTCGAAGAGAGCCTTCACCTCGGCTTCCCTGGTAACGTCAGCCTTGACGGCTATAGCCTCTCCTCCAGCCTTGCGGATTTCGTCGAGGGTGTCTTCAGCATTCTTTTCGTTGTGCGCGTAGTTTACAACGACCTTCGCACCTTCCGCAGCCAGACGGACGGCAACAGCCCTTCCGAGGTCGCGTGCGCCGCCTGTGACGACGGCAACTTTTCCTTCAAATCTTTTCATTTCAATAATATCAGTTACTATGTTCTATCTTGCCTGCGAACAGGAAAACACAAATCAGTGAGACCGGAACGAGCGACGCGCCCATGATGAAGAACGGCGTCCAGTTGCCTCCGCTGGTCAGCATGGGGATGAACAGCATCGTTGCGATTGTTCCGAGGGTGGCGGCAGCACCTCCGAGACCGGCCAGAGAGCCAATGCTCTTGCCCGTGTACATATCTCCGGGGAGGGTCTGAATATTGTTGATCACGAACTGGTAGCCGAAAAGTATCACGGCCATCACTGTCACCGCGACCATGGCGTCGCTCACAAAGGCGACGGCGATAAGCGAGGGCAGCAGGATGCAGGCTCCGATGAGTATTGTGGCCTTGCGTGCGAAAGAGACGCTGCGTCCCGCCTTGATGAAATGGCTCGAAAGCCAGCCGCCTGCAAGAGAGCCCAGGGCCGCTCCGACATACGGTATCCACATGTGCGATGCAAGCTGCCTGATGTCCATGCCGTAGTTCTGGCCGAGGTATATCGGCAGCCAGGTGACGAACATCCACCAGATTGGATCGAGGAAGAACCTGCCGAGAATGACGGCGTAACTCTTCTTTCTGGAGAGCAGTTCCTTCCAGCTGAGTCCCTTGTCGTCCTTGACCTTGCTTTCCGGCTGGCCGCTGAGGATGTACTGCTTTTCCGAGTCAGTAATCCAAGGATGCTCCTTCGGACCTTTCTTGTTGACTATCAGCCAGGGAATCACCCACAGAGGGGCGAGCACGCCGATGGCCACGAAAGTCCATTTCCAACCGAACCTGGAATAAATCAACGCGATCAGAATCGGGGCGAGAATAGCACCGACGGAAGCACCGGCGTTGAAGAAGCCCTGGGCAGTGGCCCTTTCCTTCTGCGGGAACCATTCCGCATTGCTCTTCACAGCTCCGGGCCAGGGTCCTGCGACTCCGAGTCCGAGACCGGCACGCACCGCCGCGAAGGACTTGACACTTCCGGAAAGGGCCGCGACTGCATCGAAGGCACCCCATACGAGAGCGGAGAAAGTGAAGCCCCTGCGGGTCCCGATCTTGTCGTAAAGTTTTCCGGAGAACATCTGGGACAGGCCGTAGGCGACCATGAACATCATGTTGATGTCCCGGAAAAGTTTCTTGCTGATGTCGTTGAACTCTTCCTCGGGAAGAGTGGGGTCGACGAGGCCGAGGTCCCTGACGATGGTCTCCCACATCATGCCCAAAGTATTTCTGTCCAGGTAGTTAATAATGGTTACCAGCACGATGAGCCCCAGTATCCACCAGCGTAAGCCCTTAACTTTCATCCCCTGTTATTTTCCGTTCATGAAATCGTGCCTGTAAGGAGAGAACATGTCGATCAGCACGCCTTCCTCGAGACAGAGACAGCCGTGGATGAGGTCAGGCTCCACATAATAGCCGTCTCCGGCGGACACGGTCTGTTTCTTGTCGCCGATATAGACTTCGAACTTTCCGGACACCACATAAGTCACCTGGCTCTGGTAATGCTCGTGGAGCTTGCCCTCGCCACCCTTGTCAAAATGAACCTTGACAGCCATGATCTGTCCGTCGTAACCCATGATCTGGCGTCTCACACCAGGTCCGACCTCCTCCCAGGGAAGTTCGGCTTCATACTGATAGTCAGCACTTCTTGTTTTCATTTCTTTATACTTAACTGGTTATCTGTCTTGTCGAATATGACGGTAAGGTTCCGTCCTCCCCTGAAGGTATAGAGCACCTCTGCGCTGTCCCCGTCGTCCCGGAGCACTTTCACGCTTTCGCATGAGCGCACAAGGTTCGAGGACTGTTCCGTGCTGTTGTCGTAGATCCCGTGAGTTTCGATGCAGGACGCGAAGACGCGGTTGCCGCTGCTCTTCTCGCGCAGCATCAGCGACGGCTCGGGGCGCAGGTGGAAAGACGGATCGGACGCCCCCGCTCGCAGAAGCATTATCTCCGTTTCAGGAGTCGTGGCCGCTGTGATGCTGTACATACGGTCTCCGGTCATCCAGGTGTAGCCGGTTGCTCCGGCAGCGGCTTTCGCCCTCGCCTCAACCCAGAGATGCTGGTAGCCGCCGGAGTTTCCAAGCGGGGTCATTTCCGTCAGAGCCCTTTCATACGGCACGCTCAAGGAAATCATCTGTCCGCAGTAGTGCAGGGGCAGATCGTAGGTATGCGGCTTTGCGCTCTCGGCGAACAAAAGGTCTATAATCAGCGGATACTGCAGGAAATCCACATCCGCCACGGCGATGCAGCGTTTCATCGAAACGCCCTTGTATGCAGCATCTTCCCGCGCAGTGACATATTGGAACGCGGGGTTCGAGAAGTCATGCGCGAGCACCTCGGAATGGCTCTGGTCCGCCCGTTTGACATTGGCTTTGAACTGGCTTCCGCCGTCGACCACAAGAGTGTTGTGCGCAACGGTCTGTTTCGCGTAAGTCTTGTTTTCAGGAGTGTAATGGCCGTGGTACTTCTCATCCACATTGACGAAACGGGCCGAGCCGTAATCGCTCACGACTTCGTTGCCGTTATCGTAATATATAAAGGACAGCCTGTCGAAATGGCCGTGCCCCATGCCCTGCGAAGTGGCCTTGAAACCGAGAGCACCGCCGGCGGAAGTACGGATCACCGCGTATGCGCCCTCCGTACCGTCCGCGCCGTCAGACAGCAGCAGGCTGCGGTAGTCGTAGGGGCGGGCCTTTCCTGCAGCCAGATCTTTAGAAACTTTCTTCCCGTCTTTTGTGAGCAGAACGCGGTCGTGGTACTCCCCGACTATCGAAAGCAGGTCCTTTCTGGAGGGATCCGCCCCGTAGGCTATGTCCACGGCACAGACGAGTTCCTGCGCAGTCAGATCCTTTGCAACCGCATCGTTGAACGGGAACAGTTGTCCGCGGTAGGACATCTGAATCAGGGCGTCGACAGCCTTGAACAGGATACCGTCGCGTCTTTCAAAAATCTTCAGTTCGGGGCGACGCTCGTTCAGGGCCTGGGCGAACATCATGAAAGGCCAGATCGCATATCTCTGATAGTAGGCGCCTTCCGTATAATACCCGTCGGGAGAGAAAAGCTCGTCCATCTGCTGGAGGAAACCGCCGTTTTTCCCGCTCAGATCCGTTCCGTAAAGAGCTTTCTCCACGAGTGAATCGTCCTTCAGCGCAAAACCGGCCAGCCCCACCGCGGCTACCGCCCAGGTCCCGTGGTTGTGGATGCTGTTGAAAGTCCGGAGATTGGCCCGGTTGTCCGGAGTCCCCTGCATCTCGAATTCCGCCATGGGACGGATGAGGTCGTTGTCGATATGGCTGCGCTCGGCCTCGCTGAGCCTGTCGCGGATGATTCCGTAGGCCGGGGCGACGTGGACCATCCACACGCATTCGTTCAGAGTCTGCCAGAAAAGCCGGCCCGGAGTTCCGGAAAGTTCTATCGGATGGTAGCCGAGCGTCGGGTACAAATCCGCATAGGCGAGCAGCATCTGCTTCAGCCTTTCGAAATACCGGGAGTCGGAGGTGAACTGCCATGCCTGTGCCAGGTCGCTCATCAGCATGTAGTTCGCCTTGTGCGTCTCGTGGACCGGGCCTCCGCCTCCGTCAGCGGGCGCGGGAAGCGATATGGGAGCCTGCAGGGCGGACTCGACCCTGACTGTCAGCGCGTCCATGGATTTGTCGAACAGAGCCGCCTGCCTGTGGCCTCCCGGAAGGAAGAGCAGAGCGATCTGCAATGCAAGCAAGAATTTCATCTACTTCAACAGTTCCTTTACTATTTCTTTCATCTGCTCGTACTGGTCCTCCATACTTCTGAGGAGGGCCATCTGGGACCTCGTGCGGACAAGGTTGTGCTCGGGATATTTGATTTTATAGTAGACATCCCCGTCGATATAGTCCATCAGGAAACGCAGGGTCTGCTCGTAGGTGAGGTACAGTCCAGCGAACGGCAGCCATTCCTTTTCGGAATCGCTCAGGCTGTCCCTGCGCTCGGAAAGATAGCCTTCCATGTACGCCTGATACTTGTCCAGACAGATGAAAACCGCATCATAATCAGGATCATCCTCGATAGTGGAGCTGGTGTAGGTGCGTATGGCGTCTCCCACATCGCAGAGGGAGGTGCTGCTCATGACAGTGTCCAGGTCGATCGCGCAGAGCACTTTCCCGCTACTCTCATCGAAGAGGATATTGCTGAGTTTGGTATCGTTGTGCGCCACCCTGCGGGGGATAGTGCCGTCCTCGACCAGTTTCCAGAAGTCCATGAATTCGGCGCGTCTCGCCTCGATGAAGTAGATTTCATCGCCGAGTCCAGCCTTGCGGCCGGCGGCGTCCCGTTTCAAGGCCTCGTCCCACTGCTCGAAACGGTAGCGCAGATTGTGGAAGCCCTTGATCGTTTCGTGAAGGGGCTTGTCGAAATCCGCCAGCTGGGACTGGAAACGGCCTATGCCTATGCCGCCCTGACGCACGAGTTCGAGAGTATCAGCGACATTGTAGGTCACTGTCCCCTGGATGAATAAGCAGACAGCCCAGAAGTTGCCCTCGTCATCCTTGTAGCAGTATTTACCGTCCATTGTAGGAACGACGGTGAGCGTCTCCCGGAGCGGGTCGGCGACCTTTTTCTTGATATGTTCCGTCACGGCGACGATATTGTCCATCATCGCGGGAACGTCGGGGAAAATATTGTGGTTCTTTCTCTGCAGTATGTAATCCTTTCCGGGAATATCAGTCCTGACGATGAAAGTATCGTTGATAAAACCTTCTCCAAGAGGCTTCACCTCTGCCACATTTCCTTCAATCTTGAAGTTTCGGATTACTTGTGTGTTCATATAAGTCATCAATTATGGGTTTCCAAAATGTTCCTGCACCTATCGCCGCGCGCAAGTCCCGCAGCTGCTCCGAAACGTCCGGGCAGCCGGGGCGTCTGCGCGCCTGTCTGTACTCAGCATTCAGCTGCGTACCTCCAAAGATAAGATTTTTCTTCCAACTGACGTCACTCCTGACCGTCCCTCCGGAAAATGAAACCGGACATTGTCTTTCGGAATTGCAGACCACGGTATTGTTTTCCACCTTAAGACCGGACGGCGGAAGCGCGTTCCGCTCCCGCGGGGCATATCCGATGAGCAGTCCGGAGTCGCAGTCATAGATTCCGTTGCCGCGTACTACCGCGTCCTTCACCTGGAAATACTCGAAATCTTCGGGGTTCTCATAGCCGTTGACGACGGACACAGCCGAGAAAGCACCCTTGCCCCGGAGTCCGGACATGATGTTGTTCTCCACCACATGCCTTTCCCCTATTATGCGCACTCCGCCGCTGCCCTTCTTTCCGTTTCCCATGAAGAAGTTGCCCCTTACCACGCAGTCGTTACCGTGCCGCAGTGTGATGGTGCCCTTGCATTCTTCGAGCAGATTGCCCTCATACAGGTTGCCGCAGCTCTTGTTGGAGATGGTCTCCACCTCTCCATCGCAGTGGTAGAACCAGTTGTCCGTGACGGTGCACTGCGCATCGGACATGGACCAGGTGCTGCTTCCGACCCGGATGCACTCCTGCCCGTTCAAGGTACTCCCGCCCCTGCGCAGAATCGTGGGACGGTAGAAGAAGTTGCCCTTTATCACGTGCCGGGACGGCGTCTTGCCGTGGATGTTCACCCCGAGAGAGACCCCGAGCGTGGGCTTGTCGAGAAAAGCGCAGCCCGACACCTCGTTGCAGAAACCGCGCAACTGGACGAAATTGCAGCTCTTACTGATGTTGGGGCTGCAGGCCGAACCGTCGAAAAGACAGTTGGAAATCCGGCAGTTGGAAGTCGAATCGGTAGTGCTTATGTATGCCGACCTGTCGCGCATGCTTTCGAAACGGAAGCCATCTACCACGAGGTACTCCCCGTCCATATATACCTGAGACTCGTTGATGAACGTAACTCCGCCGGGAGTCTGCGCCATCAGGACGACGGGCGCCCCGGAAGTGCCTTTCGCCGCAAAGCGGATCTTCGCCGAATCGTAGGTTCCGTCAGCGATGCGCACCGTATCGCCCGGCGCAAGGGTCATCTTCCTTACCGAGGAGGGAAATCTTGTCAGACGGGACGACGCATCCGAGAGGCTGCACGTCAGAATTAAAAAGCCTAAGAGCAGGAATGACTTTTGCATAAATCACGTGGTTCAGAGAGGTACTTGATTGTAAAATTATAATAAATTGAGTATTTTCGCAAACTATTTTCGAATACCAATAAGTAAGTATATATGCAGGACAAATTGCAAGAACTGACAGACCGGCTTTACAACGAGGGTCTGTCCAAAGGCAAGGAAGAAGGCGAACGCATCATCGAGCAGGCCAGGAAGACTGCCGCCGAGACCGTTGCCAAAGCAGGTGAGGAGGCACAGCGCATCCTCGCCAACGCTGAAAAGCAGGCGGAAGACCTTCGCAGCAAGGTTGACTCCGACCTCAAAATGGCGGCTTCCCAGTGCCTCCAGGCCACTCGTCAGGATGTGGAGAACCTCCTCAGCGAAGTTAACACGAAGGCGGAACTCTCCGATCCCGATTTCCTTAAGAAACTCATCCTCGCGGTGGCGGAAGGCGTCAGCGCAGGCCAGGCGAAGGAACTTGACCTCGTTCTTCCCGAATCTCTCCGCTCGAAACTCGAGCCCTGGGCGGCGGGCGAACTTTCCGCAAAGCTCAAGGCCGGAATCGGCGCATCTTTCTCCAAGAAGATCGCAGGCGGTTTCACAATCGCAGAGCGCGGTAGCGGCTGGTATCTGAGCTTCACCGACGAGACTTTCGACGCCCTCATCAAGGAATATCTCCGTCCTGTCACCCGTAAACTCATTTTCGGGAAGTGAACAATTACGAATACATTATAGCCGGTCTGCCCGTCCTGCGCAAGGATATGGGAAGCACCGAACTCCCCGACCCTGACGCGATTCTCGGTGAAATCCGCGAGAACTGCCCGGAAAAGGATCTGCCCGCAGTCGACTTTCTGCTGAAAGGCTGCGACGCGGACAATCTCTGCGCAGATTTCTACGCCGAAGCTCTCGCGCACAGGAACCGCTTCATCCGCGAATATTTCGCCTACGACCTGATGGTGCGCAACCGCAAGGCCGCGTTCATCAACCGCTCGCTCGGCAGGCCCGAAGGGCAGGATCTGCTTCCTGCCGAGGAATGGGATTCAGCGGAAGAGGCAAGGGTCAACGATGCGCTTGCCGGAAGCGACCTCCTCGCAAGGGAGAGGGCGCTGGACTCGCTGATGTGGGAGAGAATCGAGGATCTCACCATCCTCGAGGTCCTCAACCTGGACGTAGTGCTCGGCTTCATCGCGCAGCTGAAGATAGTCAGCAGGTGGATAAAGCTCGACCCCGAAACGGGACGTGAATTCTTCCGCAGGCTGGTCGAAGGCATCAGGGACAGTTACAAGAATCAAGAAAACAAGTAAATATGGCAACAACAGGAAAAGTAACAGGTATCGTCTCGAACCTCGTGACCGTGCAGACGTTTGGTCCGGTGGCTGAGAACGAACTCTGCTACATCGACCTTGCGGGAACCGAACTTCTCGCCGAGGTCATCAAGGTTACCGGAGACAAGGCTTCCGTCCAGGTCTTCGAGAGCACCCGCGGACTCAAGAACGGAGATTCCGTGCGTTTCCTCGGCAAGATGCTTGAGGTCACGCTCGGCCCGGGACTTCTGTCCAGCGTATATGACGGTCTGCAGAACAACCTGAAGACTATGGAGGACGTGTTCCTCAAGAGAGGCGAATACACGGATCCTCTCGACCACGAGGCAGAATGGGAGTTCACCCCCATCGCCGGAGCCGGAGACAGCGTCGCAGCCGCCGACTGGCTCGGAGAAGTCAAGGAAGGCTGGCTGCCCCACAAAATCATGGTCCCGTTCTCTTTCAAGGGAAGCTACAAGGTCAAGAGCATAGTTCCAGCAGGAACCTATAAGATCGACGACACCGTCGCGGTCCTGACCGGTGAAGACGGCGAGGACGTGCCCGTAACGATGGTCCAGAAATGGCCCGCGAAGGTCGCGCTCAAGTGCTACCGCGAAAAGCCGCGCCCGCAGAAGATCATGGAGACGGGAGTCCGCTGCATCGACACGTTCAATCCCATCGCCGAAGGCGGCACGGGCTTCATCCCCGGACCTTTCGGCTGCGGCAAGACCGTTCTGCAGCACGCTATCGCGAAGCAGGGTGAAGCCGACGTCATCGTCATGGCGGCCTGCGGCGAGCGCGCGAACGAGGTAGTGGAAATCTTCACCGAGTTCCCGGAACTCGTCGACCCGCACACCGGCAGAAAGCTTATGGAGCGCACGACCATCATCTGCAACACTTCCAATATGCCTGTTGCAGCCCGCGAGGCTTCCGTCTACACCGCAATGACCATCTGCGAATACTATCGCTCGATGGGCCTGAGGTGCCTGCTGCTCGCAGACTCGACTTCCCGCTGGGCTCAGGCTCTGCGCGAAATGAGTAACCGTATGGAGGAACTTCCCGGTGCGGACGCATTCCCCGTGGACCTTTCCGCCATCATCTCCAACTTCTACGCCCGTGCGGGCATGGTTGTGCTGAACAACGGCCGGACCGGTGCGGTAACCTTCATCGGAACCGTGTCCCCTGCCGGCGGTAACCTCAAGGAGCCCGTGACCGAGAGCACCAAGAAAGCGGCCCGCTGCTTCTACGCCCTCGAGCAGAACCGCGCGGACCAGAAGAGATACCCTGCGGTCAACCCCATCGACTCCTATTCCAAATATCTCGAATATCCCGAAATCAAGGCCTACCTCGACGAGAAGATCGAAAAGGGCTGGGCCGGGAAGGTGAACAAGGCCAAAGTGCTCGTACGCCGCGGCAAGGAGATGAACGAGCAGATCAACATCCTCGGCGACGACGGCGTGCCTATGAGCTACCACGAGTCCTTCTGGAAGAGCGAGCTGCTCGACTTCGCGTTCCTGCAGCAGGACGCGTTCGACGCAATCGACTCGGTCTCCCCTCTCGAGCGCCAGAGGTATATGCTGGATATGATCCTGGACATCTGCGACAAAGAATTCAATTTCGAAGACTTCGAGCAGTGCCGCAGCTACTTCAAGGAGCTGATCAACATTCTCAAGCAGATGAACTACTCCGAATGGGGCAGCGAGAATTTCAAGAAGTACGAGCAGGAGCTCGACCAAAAACTGGCAGAATATGGCAACTAAAGCATACCAGCGCATATATACGAAACTCGAAGCCATAACCAAGGCTACGGTTTCACTCAAGGCCGAGGGCGTCAGCAACGACGAACTCGCCATAGTGCACGGACGTCTCTCCCAGGTTGTCAAGACCAAGGGGGATCTCGTGACGATGCAGGTTTTCTCCGGTACGGAAGGCATCCCTTCGGACGCAGAGGTGGTTTTCCTCGGCGCTCCCCCGACTCTCAAAGTAAGCGAACAGCTCTCCGGACGCTTCTTCGACGCCTACGGACACCCCATTGACGGAGGTCCGGAAATCGAGGGAGAGGAGCGCGAGGTAGGCGGACCATCCGTCAACCCTTACAAGAGACGCCAGCCTTCCGAACTGATTCCTACAGGTATCGCAGGTATCGACCTGAACAACACGCTGGTTTCCGGCCAGAAGATTCCTTTCTTCGCCGACTCCGACCAGCCTTACAACCAGGTTATGGCGGACGTTGCCCTTCGTGCGGACGTCGACAAGATCATCCTCGGCGGAATGGGCCTGTCGAACGATGACTACCTGTTCTTCCGCAACGCGTTCGAATCCGCCGGCGCCCTCGACAAGATCGTCTCTTTCGTGAACACGACCGAGAACCCTCCCGTGGAGCGCCTGCTCATTCCTGATATGGCCCTTGCCGCCGCGGAATACTTCGCCGTCGACAAGAATGAGAAAGTGCTGGTGCTGCTGACCGATATGACCCTGTACGCCGACGCACTTTCCATCGTCAGCAACCGTATGGACCAGATCCCGTCGAAGGACTCGATGCCGGGTTCCCTGTACTCCGACCTCGCCAAGATCTACGAGAAGGCCGTGCAGCTGCCCGAGGGAGGTTCGATCACTATCATCGCGGTCACGACCCTGAACGAGGGCGACATCACCCACGCAATCCCCGACAATACCGGATATATCACCGAGGGACAGCTGTTCCTGCGTGCTGATTCCGATACGGGCTGCGTCATCGTCGACCCGTTCCGTTCCCTGTCCCGACTCAAACAGCTCGTCCAGGGCAAGAAGACCCGCAAGGACCACTCCCAGGTCATGAACGCGGGCGTGCGTCTCTATGCCGATGCCCAGAACGCGAAGACCAAGCTCGAGAACGGTTTCGACCTTTCGGACTACGACCACCGCTGCCTGGACTACGCGAAGGACTACGCACGCGAACTGCTCTCCATCGATGTCAACATTCCCATCGAAGAGATGCTGAACACCGCCTGGAGACTGTTCGGAAAATATTTCAAGCCGGCGGAAACCGGTATCAAACAAGCACTTATTGACGAATACTGGCCTCGCTGATGGCAATCAAGTTCCAATACAATAAAACATCGCTGACGAACCTCGGCAAACAGCTGAAGGTTCGCCAGAATGCCTTGCCGACCTTGAAGAACAAGGAATCCGCCCTGCGTCTGAGCGTTATCGCCGCGAAGGAGGAGTCGGAAAGACTGTCTGCGGAACTGGAAGCCAAGATGAAGGAATACGATTATCTGGCAGCCCTGTGGAACGAATTCGAGGCGGATCTCATCCGTATCGATGACGTGGAGCTGTCGACCGTGAAGGTTGCGGGCGTGAAAGTTCCCGATGTACAGGAGATTCACTACAGTCTGAAGCCTTTCAACGCTTTCATCAAGCCTGCCTGGTACGTGGACGGTGTCCGCATTCTCAAGGAGCTGACTCAGCTCGGAATCCGTTCCGAGATTTTCATCACCCGCCGCGACATCCTGGAATTCAACAGAAAGAAGACTACCCAGAAAGTCAACCTCTACGAAAAGGTGCAGATTCCGGGTTACCAGGAAGCGATACGCAAGATCAAGCGCTATATGGAAGATGAGGAGAACCTGAGCAAGGCATCATCGAAGATAGTCAAGACGCGGCACGCCGAAGAAGAAGAGGAGGGTACGCTATGATCGAGAAAATGACAAAATACGACTGGGTGCTGCTAAGCTCGGACAGGGATTCTTTCCTTGAACAGCTCCGAGAACTCGGCGTAGTCGACATTACACGCGCTTCCAAGCCCGTTGACGAGAAATCCGCAGGGATGCTCGCGTCAATCGAGGAGAAAAAGGCTCTTGCCAAATGCCTGGAAGCCGGCGAAGACGGGCATCTGGGCTCACTGCGCGCCGAACTCGGCTCGCTCGAAGCTGAACTTGCCGCCGTACTCCCCTGGGGCAACTACGACAAGGAGAAGCTCGGATTCTTCGGAGTGCACTTCTACTGCGTTCCGGAGAAGAAATTCTCCGAGGATCTCGCAGCCTCTTTCCCCCTGCAGGTAGCCTGCAGACAGGACGGCAAGGTATGGTTCGTGGTGCTCGGGAATGAACTGCCGACTCAGTTCAAGGAACTTCCCGCCCCGGAAAGGACCGCCCGCGAGACCGAAGCTCTCGTCGCTGACAAGAAAGCTGAAATCGAAAGCTACCGCAGAGAGCTCGAAGCACGCAAGTCGGAGATTCCCGCCCTGCAGGAGAGCATTTCCCGCGAGAGCAGCGATCTCAGCCTGTACCTCGCCTCCCTGGAGGGAGCGTCCGCTGCAGAGAACGCGCTGTGCATCTATGAGGGCTTTGCTCCGAGTGAACTGGACGCGAAACTCTCTGAAGCCTTTGACGGGATGGACGGAGTGGTCTGCCTGAGCGCCGCCGCTGCAAACGAAGACCGTCCGCCGATCAAGTTCCGCAACAACCGTTTCGTAAAGATGTTCGAACCTCTTACGGATATGTACGGACGTCCCGACTACAACGGCTTCGACCCTACTCCGTTCATTTCCATATTCTTCCTGCTGTTCTTCGCAATGTGCATGGGAGATGCGGGTTACGGAATCATCCTCGTAATCGTCGGACTGCTGATGAAGAAAGTAAAGAGTTTCAGCAGTATGGCCCCGCTCGTAAGCGCACTGGGCGTCGGAACGATGGTCGTGGGCTTCTTCTTCCACACTTTCTTCTCGATGGATATGGCGCAGTGGGCGTGGATTCCTGAAGGCGTGAAAAAGGTGTTCGTACCTTCCCAGATTGCCGGATTCGACGGCACTATGGTGCTGGCGCTGATAGTCGGTGTCATCCACCTGTGCCTTGCGATGATCGTAAAGACCTATAATGCTACCAAAAACAACGGTTTCCTCGGCTCTCTCGGAGTCTGGGGCTGGACCCTGCTGATAGTCGGCGGCGTGGTTATAGGGACTTTCGCACTTATCGGAGTGCTTGATTCCAAGGTGACGAAAATCGCCATCATCGTACTCGGAATAGTGTCGGCTGTAGGAATCTTCCTTCTGAACAACATCCACCGCAATCCCCTCATCAATATCGGAAGCGGCCTGTGGGACACCTACAACACCGCAACCGGCCTGCTCGGAGACGTACTCAGCTACCTTCGTCTGTATGCTCTCGGACTTGCGGGTGCGATGCTTGGTTTCGCATTCAACGACCTTGCGAAGATGGCCCTCGGAGACGGCGGCATAGGCTGGCTGTTCTTCATCCTCATCGTAATCGTCGGACATACCCTGAACTTCGCGATGGCGGCACTCGGCGCTTTCGTACACCCGCTGCGACTGAATTTCCTGGAATTCTTCAAGAACTCCGGATATGAGGCCAACGGCAAGAAATACAATCCTTTGACAAAATAATCAATCAAACTATTTACAATTATGCTTAATTTAATTCTTGGTTATCTGGGCCTCGGCCTGGTACTGGCACTCGGAGGCATCGGAAGCAGCATCGGCACAACTACCGCCGGCAACGCTGCTGAGGGCGCTTTGAAGAAGAAACCTGAAGCATCCGGAAGTTATATGGTTCTTTCCGCTCTTCCGGCGACACAGGGTATCTACGGATTCGTGGCGTTCTTCATGATGCTGAGCAAACTCAAGGCTAACCCTGAAATGGGTCTTGTCATCTTCGGAGTCGGTCTGAGCGTGGGTCTCGTCTGCATGCTTTCCGCAATCCGTCAGGGTCAGGTCTGCGCAAACGGTATCATCGGTGTCAGCCAGGGTCACGATGTTTTCACCAACACCCTCATCTACGCCGCTCTGCCTGAGTTCTACGCTATTCTCGGACTTGTCGGTGCGCTGATGGTGTAATTCCCGGCGAGCCTTCCGATTTAAAGGAGCGTGTCAGTTTTGGCGCGCTCCTTTTTCATTCCGCACACTTGGCGAATGGAGGTGCAGTGTTCCGCTAATCGCGCTCCGTCCCTCCGCGCGACCCTATACGGGAAAACGCTTCCACACTGCACACTCCATTCGCTTAACCTTACCCTGGAAAATACTCGCAAACTCTGCGCGGCTGCCTGACGACGGAGAGCGGCGACTTTTCGCTTTTAAATTTGGAAATAGGCTCAAAAGTTCCAATATCTAAGTATCCGGGCTAATAATATTCGGAAAGCGGCAATTCGTATTGGGTGAGGAGGGCCGAAATTTCGGGGTCAAGGTTGCCGCGGTGGATATAGGCAGGGTCCTGGGAGCAGGCATTAACGTAGCAGACGACCGCCTTTTCCAGCTCGCCTGTACGGCTGTACAGCAGGGCTTTCAGATATTCCGAGGACGGAGTCGGTTTCAAGCCTTCCAGGACGGCAAGAGCGCTCGCATTCCTTTCCAGCCCGGCAAAGCAGAGAGCCGTGTTGAAGTCAGAATAAGGCAGAAGTATCTCAAGAGCACCGCGGTAATCTCCGTCCTGCAGAAGTTGCACTCCCCTGCGGTAAAGCGTGTCCGGAACGGTGGTGACTATAGTGTCCTTTGCCATATCCTTGCGATGCAGATGGAAATCGAAGCGCACCGTACGCAGCCGCGGGTACAGATGCTCCCGCAGATAGCGGTAGAAAGGCGTCCTGCTGAGTTTTCGCTCCCTCTGGTCACAATCCGGCGTTTCGCGTATCGCCAGGTACTCCCCTTTCTCCGTTTCCGTAAGCAGAGTGTCTGCGGACACCAGCCTGTCCAGCATAGCCCAGTTTTCACCGTCGCTGCGGCTGATAAAAGGAGGGAGATCACACGCTCCGGCACTGTCTGCCGGAGCAAGACTTATTCTTATTTCAGAACGCCTCAAACTGTCCAGATAATTATCCAGATACTCCGAAATCGAACGGCCGCGAAGTTCCGATAGACGCTGGTTAGCTCTTGACTCACCCTCGGGAGAGGCGGAAGCGCGCACCACCACCGAATCCAGCTCAAATCCCTCGAAAGCGGACACTTCCGCAAGGTTTTCCTTGATGCGCCCGATTTCCGCTGCATTGTCCCCGAGAGTTTCGTCCACCCTGCTGCTTCCCGTTTCGAAAACCACATAGCAGGCCGTATTCAGTTCAACCCTGCGCTCTATCACTTTCAGCAGGAAGCGCTCCCTGTTTTCCCGAAGAGAACTCAGGGAACTGATATAGAAAACCACCGGTTCACAGTCCGGTATCGAGTAGATTCTTTTCCCTGTTTCGAGGATTTCTCCTGAAAGCAGAACCTCGGCCTTTCTGAGTCCCGGGCGCGCATCCACTATCTGCAGGTAATCGTAGATAAAGTCCTCCCCGCTGTCCTGCAGCACGGTATCGAGACGCACTCCATCTTTGAGCATAGGGCTTTTCACATAACGGCGGAATACACGGTCGGACATTTTCTTGCGCCGGTCGTTCCACCATTTCGAGAAATGGTCGGTATAGTGCTGAACCGCCTCCTCTCCGCTCACGCCGAAAGCCCCGAGCACCTGACTGTCCGAGACGAAAGAGCTGTCCTGCCGGAATGCGTAGAAATCAGGGATATTCCGTTTCAGGAAGATCTCCAGTTCCCTGCGGCGCAGGAAAGACGCCGTGTCCGGGATTATCCTGGACAGGAAATTCTCATACTGCTGGTATCCCCGCAGTTGCGCCTTGCGGTAAGAGGGGCCTGTGATAATCAGTTTATCCAGCTCCAACGTGTCGCCCAAAAGGCAGAGACGGGGATAGAAACGCAGCTGCCAGCGGCTGTCCCTCATCGCGGCCGGGACTCTGATGCGGAACGACAGGCGCACTTTCCCCTCCCTTTCAGCAACGTTCGAAAAGCGGGCGCTCACCACGGCGGCATCGATTACGTCGGTCGCAACCATCTCGCCGTCCTCATCCCTGACAGCCTTGAGTATGAAAAGTTCCCGTCCGTCCTCTCCCGATACCGTCAAAGTGTCCCGCGCCGCCACCGTGTCGGACAGGGTCTTGGGAACTGGAAGCTCCTTTCCGACGCTCAGATCAACTTCCGCCGAGCCGGAACGCAGTTTTGACAGTTTATTCTGCGTCGAACAGGACGCGCAGAGCACAAGGACAATCAGGAGAATGGTCTTTTTCATCTTTCGCAGCATTTTTTCACCCGGCAAAACTACCGTTCTGCATCCCGGACAGCAAACAATCATAAAAAAAGAGAAGTGGTAATTCATGAATTTTATACTATATTGGGACTGAATCAGTACATGAATCAGATAATGCGTAATAATTTCAAAAGAACGGCCGCAATATGGCTGGTCCTTGCAGCGGCAGTATGCACTGCCGAAGCCAGGGAGATCCTGCTGGCGGAGAACGGGGTTAACCGTTTCACTGTGGAGAATCTGGACAAAGGAGATGCAACAGCGGATTTAGCCGCATCGCAGCTGAAATATTACCTCAACCGGATGACCGGAGCAGACTTCAGTTCTCCGTCAGCTTCCGGCCGCAGGATTTATGTCGGATACGACAGAAAGCTCTCCGAAGAGTAATATGCCATTGATTTCCGCAGGGGGAATCTCAGGCTGAGCGGCGGCGGAAAAAGGGGCATACTGTATTCCGTATATTCTTTTTTAGAAGAAGCCGGATGTATGTGGCTGGCGCCGAACTATGAATTTTATGGAGAAACCGGAGAATTTGTGCCGGACCGCAGAACCCTGCGTTACTGTTTTGAGAAGAAATCCATCAGGGCTCCGGAACTGAAGTACCGGAAACTCTACGTTGAAGAAGGCCATTCGCACACTGCCGGGAACATGTTGCAGATGATAGACTGGATGGCGAAGATGCAATACAACGTCTTTGTCTTTCCCATCGACTACCAGGGCAAAGGACGGGTCGTATGGGATGATGTAAGGGAGGTGCTGACTCCCGAACTGCAGAAAAGAGGCATAATAATTGAGGTTGGAGGGCACGGTTATCAGAACTTTATCAATGCCGGAATGGAAGACGGCAGGTTGTTCGAAGACCACCCCGAATATTTCGGCATGAAGGACGGCAGCCGTTCCAGGGATATGGAACGCGTGTTCTGCTCATCCAACCCGGAAGCCGTGGAATATATGGTCAGCAGGCTTACACAATACCTCAGGGAGCATCCGGAAATAGAAATCTTCGACTTCTGGCCGCCCGACGGAGCACGCTGGTGCGAATGCGGGAACTGCGCCTTAATCGGCGGGCCTACGGACCAGCACAGCAGGCTTGTGAGTCTGACCGCGGAGAGGATGGCCGAAGAAGTTCCAGGGATGCGGATCGAGTGCCTGGGATACTCGCTCTACAAGAACGCATCCCGGCGGTTTACTCTCGACAAAAACGTTCTCGTCGATTTCTGTCCCATCAGCCAGAGTTTTGAATACCAGATATATGACCCGGAAAACAAGACGAATTCCGGTTACGTCAATGCGTTGAAAGAGTGGAAAGAACTCTTCGACGGCGACATGAGCATATATTCCTACTATCGCAAGTACGCATGGCACAGCCTGCCGATTCTCCTGCCTCACTATATGCAGAACGATGTCAGGTGGTACAGGGAGAATGGAATCAGAGGAATTTCCATCTACTGCGAACCGGGCGACTGGGGCACTTACGAAATCAACCTCTACGCCCTCGGCAAACTTGCGCAGAACCCCGATGTGGATATGGACGCGCTGCTGGACAGGTTCGCGGAATGCCGTTTCGGAAGTTCCTGCAAAACCGCCGCGGCAGCATACGGCACCATTGAGAATATCGCAAGAAAGGTCTGCAGCATCCCCGGAACGAAACTGAAACCGGCTGCTGATTACGACCGGTTCATGAGTGAGGTGTCAATGACGATTGAAAAAGTTTCCGGCGCCATGGCACAATCCGACGCTGCCCACAAAGCTGCCTGGGAGAGACTCTCGCTGTCGCTGACGTTCCTCTGCAAGGACCTGGAAATCCAGAAGGAAAGGGCGGCAGGCGCTTCCGCAGAAGAAATCAGAGGCATGGCCGACAGGATGATTGAATGGGCGGAAAACCATTTCGATGCGGGGGTCTTCCTGCCCTCGAAAGTCAGAAAGAATCTGTTTTACAAGCAATACGGAGTCCTGCCGAAATAATGACGGCAGGGGTGGCTCGGCATTTGCAGGTGTTATGTTCGCTAAATCAAAGATATCATGAAGTGTATTCGTATTATGGCCGCCGCAGCGGTTCTGCTCAGTTCTGCGCTCTCCTGCACAAAGGAGGGTGTCAAGGGATTCGAAGGCAGCTGGTCTTATAAAGTAAGCGGAACAGTCAATGCCGATGTATTCGAGGCGGAGGCAGAGGAGGCGTCGGAGAATGTCGAGTTGAGACTCGCCAACGAGCAGGGGCAGATGCACATCGTCAGAAGCAACGAAAACGATATGATTCTGACTATGAACGCAATAGGCGGAGACGTCGTGGTTTTTGACGCTACGGTGAACGCTCCTGACATAAGTCTGGGTCAGGTTTCGAAGAACATTACACTTGAAGGAAACGGACTTGTAGCAACGCACGTAACGGTAACGGCCGACGGCAGGGGAACCCGCTACGATGACGTTATAATCATAGATATGAACTGCAGCGGCTCGTTCACACACTCCGGCAAGACCTACAGAATCACCGGCAGCGAAGTCAAGTGCGTGGCGGTAAGAAACGAAGACTGATATGAAAAGGCTTCTAGAATCCATAGCTCTCACCCTCCTTTCCCTCTGCATTCTGCCATCCTGCGGGGGTCGGATCATAGGGAAAGCGGCGGACGAAAAGCAGGAAGTTACCGTGGGAGTCAGCGCAGCCAGACCGGCCGGCGTCCTGAACACTACGGTGTATGTCGGACAGGCCAGGGCGGTCAAGTCAAACGTCATTTCACCGCGCTACGGCGGGACTCTTGCCGGACTTTATGTGAAACAGGGCGAGAAAGTCAGCAAAGGGCAGGTGCTCGCCGAAATAGAATCCAGCAACCTGAAAAGCACCTACGACTTGGCGGAGGCGACTCTTAAACAGGCGGAAGACGGCTACGGAAGGGTCGCGAAAGTACACGGAAGCGGCGGCGTCTCTGACGTCAAGATGGTCGAAATCGAGACCCAGCTCGCAAAAGCCAGAATCGCACGTGAAACCGCAGCCCAGGCGCTCGAAGACTGCAGAATCAAGGCACCTTTCAGCGGAACTGTAAGCGAAATCTACACCGAGTGCGGAGTGGATATGATGCCTACGGACAGGCTGCTTAAAATAACGGATGTATCCGGTATCGAAATAGTGGTACCCGTCCCGGAGACCGAGATAAACGAAATCAGGCTCGGCGGAAAGGCATTTATGGACGTACCCGCGATTGCTGCGGAGGAAATCCCGCTCACGGTGCTCTCGAAGGGCGTAGCGGCCTCTCCCATCTCCCATTCGTATGATTGCAGTTTCACCTCGACCGCAGCGGTGGACGGACTCCTGCCCGGCATGGTTTGCAAAGTGTATCTCCGTGATTCTTCGGTAAATACGGTCATCATTCCGAGCAGTGCAGTACGCACGGATTCCGAAGGCCGCTACGTCTGGACAGTCGATGACTCAGGGACGGTAGCCAAGAAGCACGTCGTGACCGGAGGTTTTTCCGGGGACGGAATAGTTGTCAGGTCCGGGCTTGCCGAGGCCGAGAAAGTCATCGTTGACGGAGTCAGCAAGGTCAGTTCCGGAATGAAAGTCAAAACCGAGGAAAGATGAAACAGGGCGGCAACTTCATCCGTGGCACGATAAAATACCAGAGCATAGTCTGGTTTGTCGTGTCCATACTCGTCTGTCTGGGAGTTTTCGGACTTCTGCACATCAACAAGGACGAGTTCCCCACCTTCGAAATAAAGGAGGGGCTGGTCGCCGGCGTATATCCCGGTGCAACTGCGGAAGAAGTGGAAGAGCAGCTTACCAAACCCTTAGAGGAGATTCTTTTCAGTTTCCCCGAGGTGGCGAGGTCCACCTATTCCTATTCCCACGACGGAATCTGCTACATCTACGTGATGCTGGACGTCCCCCCGGACAAGAAGGACGCCACATGGTCGAAAATCAAGCTGCGCCTGGAGTCCCAGAAAAAGTTTCTCCCTCCCGGAGTGCTTGCAGTAGAGGTTCTGGACGATTTCAGCAGCATCTCTTCCGTCCTCGTCGCGATGGAGTCCACGGACAAGGGCCCGGGAGAGATGAAGGAGTATTCCGACAAACTGTGCAGAATGCTCCGCGAAATCCCCTCGCTCGCAAACGTTTCAGTCTTCGGAACACGGCAGGAGGAAATAGCCGTCACTGCGGATATGGAGAGAATATCCGCCTACGGAATCAACCCCACAATGCTGATGCTGGACTACAAGTCCTCTTCCATACCCCTCACCGGCGGGACATTCAAGACCTCCTACACGGAATCTCCCATACATATCCACGGGGATATGTCCTCGGAAATGGCCGTGGCGGAGAAAATAATCTGGTCCGACTATCAGGGAGGGATACTCCGCCTGAAAGACATAGCGAAAATCGAAAGGCGGTACAAGGATCCGTCCTCTTTCGTGGAATTCAACGGCAATTCGGCGCTGATCATTTCGGTCGAGATGAGGCCGGACAACAATATCGTGGACTTCGGAAACGAAGTTGACCGCGTGATCGGCAAGTTCTCGGAGGACCTGCCGGACAGCGTCACGCTCACCAAGATCACCGACCAGCCCAAAGTGGTCGGAAAGTCCGTCTGGTCGTTCCTGCGAGACCTTGTAATCTCGATACTCGTCGTCATACTCGTTATGCTAATGCTCTTCCCGGCAAGATCCGCCGTCATTGCGAGTTCCGGCGTACCCATCTGCACGGCCGTGGCGATAGCGGTGATGTACCTCGTCGGTATGAGCCTCGACACTGTCACGCTCGCAGGTCTTATAGTCGTGCTCGGAATGATCGTGGACGACTCCATAATCACTATGGACGGCTATATGGACAAGCTGCGGCAGGGTATGGGCAGGATGGACGCCGCCTGCGCAAGTGCTAAGGAGCTGATAATGCCTATGGTGCTAGCGACATCCTCGATCAGCCTTATGTTCTTCCCGATGCTTGGCACCATCACCGGCTATCTCGGGGACTTCGTAAAGGCCTTCCCCTGGGTCGTCTCCATCGCGCTGTTCTCTTCCCTGCTGTACGCTATTTTCGTTGTTCCGTCGCTGGAGGTGCGTTTTATCGGCCCGGCGGCATCGGCAAAAAAGACCGCTTTCGGCAGGGTTCAGGAAAAGTTTTTCAATCTGCTGCAGAGAGGCTATGAGAAACTGCAGGCGCTGTGCTTCCGCCATCCTTATATGACCGTACTTGCTGGCGTCGCTGCTATCGGACTCGGAGTGCTGATGTTCTCCCGTCTGAATATCCAGATGATGCCTATGGCGGTGCGGGACTGCTTTGCGGTCGAAATCTATCTCGGGCCCAATGCGACCCTGCAGGACACCAAGCAGGTCAGCGACTCCCTGCAGAAGGTGCTGCTCGCTGACAGTAGGGTGACCTCGGTCACTGCGTTCGTCGGCACCGGTTCACCCCGTTTCCACGCGACCTACGCACCGAAAGTCCCTTCTCCGGGGTTTGCCCAGTTCATCGTGAACACCACCGGCTCAAGAGAGGCCGAGGAGGTCATCAACGAGTACGAAAAGAAATACGAATACTACTTCCCCGATGCGCTCGTCAGGTTCAAGCAGATGGACTATCAAGGCGTTACAGCTTCAGTGGGAGTTACTTTCAGCGGTTCGGACATCGAGACGATGCGTCCGTGGGCAGACTCTCTGAAAGCCTATATGACCGGGATGGACGACCTGCTGAAATGGGTGCACTGCGACAGCGACGACTTCCTTTCCGCGGTTTCGGTGGACGTTGATTCCGATGAAGCCGCCCGGCTCGGCGTGAACAACGCACTGCTCGCCCTATCCCTGTCCGGGAACTTCGGCGGGAGAAGTCTCACTACGCTCTGGGAGGACGGAGAGAAAATCGCGGTAAACCTCTATGCGGACGGAATCGGGGAGGACATGTCCTATGAGACCGTAGGGAACAAGATGGTCCCGACCTCTTTCCCGGGCGTTTCGGTGCCGCTCAGGCAGGTCGCAGAAGTGAACCCGCAGTGGCATCCCGAAGCCATACCCCATATCGGAGGCAAGCAGGCGCTGACCGTATATGCAGATATGCGCTACGGATGCAGCCAGCCGGTTGCGATGAAGAGAATCGACAAGTTCCTGAAATCTGAAATCAAACCTGCACTTCCTGAAGGAGTCAAGATTTCATACGGAGGACTTTCTTCCACGAACGAGGAAGTCGGCCCGGAGATTTTCCTGACCCTGATATGCGCGGTATCGGTCCTGTTCTTCTTCCTGCTCATCCACTTCAAGAAAATTTCACTCGCCCTGCTGACCCTCGTTCTGAGCCTGCTGTGTCTGTTCGGCGCCGCTTTCGGGCTGTGGGTCTTCAACTTGGACTTCGGAATGACCTCGGTGCTCGGACTTGTGAGCCTTATAGGCATTGTAGTACGAAACGGAATCCTGATGTTCGAATACGCGGAGGAACTGCGCTACGGACAGGGTTTCTCAGTTCACGATGCCGCGATGGAAGCCGGCAGGAGGCGTATGAGACCCATCTTCCTGACCTCCTGCACCACGGCTTTGGGCGTTCTGCCTATGATAATCAGCGGAGATGCGCTCTGGATGCCGATGGGTCTTGTGATCTGCTTCGGCACGCTTCTTTCGATAGTTTTCATAGTGGAGATTATGCCGGTATGCTACTGGCTGATTTTCCGCAGGGCGGACAGGAAAGGAGTCAGGGCTGTTGCAGCGGACGGAAATGGAGGCAGTGTACTTGCAGCTTCCGGTGCTGAACCCGAGGAAAAGGCCGATTCAAGGAATAATGCAATCAGGGAGAACGCGGAATGAAGAAAAGATTTATATTGAGCGCCGTGCTTGTGCCGCTGTGCGCCGCCCTTGCGGGAGTTGAAGCTTCGGCACAGGAAAAAGTGACTCTTTCCCTGCAGGACTGCCGCTCTATGGCTATGGGTAACGGAGTGACGGCGAAGAACGCCCGGCTCGATGTACTTGCAGCTCAGGCCCAGAAGAACGAAGCTCTCTGGGAGTATTTTCCGAAAGTGTCCGCAACTGCTTTCGGCTTCCGGTCCATCGACCCGATGATTGAAATAGGAGTGAAGGACATATTCGGGAACAATGATTTCTCGAACAATCTCAAGAACTATATTGATGCGCTCGCGCCGCAGTACGGTTTCTCCCCCACCTACTCCACATTGCAGTACGGATACGCCGCAACCCTTTCGCTGATGCAGCCCGTCTTTGCCGGAGGGCGCATAGTAAACGGCAACAGGCTCGCCTCCCTCGGAATCGAGGCGGCGGAGTACCAGGAGCAGCTGTCGGCAAGAAAAACCTCGGAAGAAGTCAGCGGCTGCTACTGGCAGGTTGTCGCCCTTGAAGAGCAGATGGAGACGCTGAATACCCTTTCGGAACTTCTGGATACCCTGAACAAGGATGTTTCATCGGCAGTCGCAGCCGGACTTGCCGTCAGCACCGACCGGATGCAGGTGGAATTGAAGCGGAACGAGCTGAAAAGCGGAATGGTCCAGCTGAAAGGCGGGATCAAGCTCGCCAAAATGAACCTGCTGAACTCAATCGGACAGCAGTACAGTCTGATACGCGACGTTGCGGACAGTCTGGCCCCGTTCATCGACGACATTGTTCTGACCGACCGTCTGGAAGAGCTGGAAGCCCCCTCGAAGTATTATGTTCCGGAAGAAGAGGTTGCGGCCGGACTGGATGAAACCAGGCTTCTTGAGCTTTCCGTCGAGGCAAAGCAGCTGGAAAAGAAGATGGCACTCGGAGAGGCGCTGCCGAGCGTCGCCGTCGGAGCGTCCTACGGCTACAGCCATATCATCAACGGCAACTGCAACGGGGCAGTGTTCGGACTGGTGCAGATTCCCCTTTCAGACTGGGGAAAGACATCGAACAAGGTCAGAAGGCTGGATTACCAGCTGCAGAAAGCGCAGAACGAGAGGGAGTGGCTGAGCGCCCAGCTCCTGCTGCAGATAAGGCAGTTGTGGCTCAACCTGGAAACGGCCTGGGACAAGATGCAGGTGGCGAAAGAGTCCTCCGAACTCGCGATGCAGACTTTCCGCACGCAAAGCGGCCATTACGAGGCGGGACTGATTCCTATGTCCGAGCTTATGCAGGCGCAGGCGGCAGTGAAGCAGTCGTGCCAGGCCTATCTGGAAAGCCGTATCGAGTATTCCAAGGCCTTGACGGAGTATCTGGGAAGGGTCAGGGAATAGGATTTCCGCGGAGGGATTCATTTAGTCTTATGGATTATGTAGGTGACAACGCCCCAGACGGTGAAGTCGTTGCCTTCTTCTACGTGGATGGGCTTGTAGTCGGGGTTCGCCGGAAGCAGCCATATATCTCTGCAGCCGAGTATATTATAGGAGACGCGTGGTTTGGCGAGAGTTCCGCCCTTTGTTGACGGAGCGTGGAAAGAGAGGTATTTCAGAGCGAATTCCCCGTTCAGGAAAGCCACCACCATATCGCCCTCTGAAGGCTCCAGGGATTTGTCTATCACCAGGACATCCCCCTCATAGACGCCCGCATCCTGCATCGAATTGCCGACCACACGGCCGTAGAAAGTCGTATCAGGATGCCTTACAAGTTCCTTGTTAAGATCCAGCACCCCGGACATATAGTCCTGTGCCGGAGAGGGAAATCCAGCGTGAATAGATGTTTCCGCCATCTGCGGAAGTACAGGTTGGGATTTATCTTTTTCGTCCATAGTAATTCTCCTTTCGCAGCTCCCGTAAGTTGCGTAGTTTATACGGGTCAAATTTAGTGAAAAGGTAGGACATGTCTGAAATCCCGCTTATCGTTACTGACCGGTATTCCTACAACGATGCCGCAAGACGCGATTTCCTGTGGGGCATCTGCTTCGGCATAATTCTGCTGTGATACTGTCTCAAAGGTGTGACATTTCATACGAAATACTATTGAATAGCCGCATAAAATTCTTATCTTCGTCTTGATACGGCACAGATAATTTGTGCATTCCAGCGTATGAAAACAGTCCTCAAAGCAGCGGTGTCCGCCCGATTCCTGACACTCCCAGCCCTCGCCCTGCCGGCCATTGCCGACGAGGCTTCGGACAATGCGGCTTTTGTGGACTCACTGATGACCCGTTTCCGTTCCCAAAGGGGAGCAGAGGCGGCCGCCACCTCACAGCGACTGCTGGATCTCCTTGATAACGAGGGTTTTACCGACGGCAGGATAGTCATCTCGGACAAATGCCCCCGAGACAGCGTTGCAGCCCTGACAATGTACTGGGCAGGGGAATGGTATTACGACATCCAGGACTACGCCATCTCCCTCGGCTACGCCCTCAAGGCAATGGAACTGCTTGATTCAAAGGTAAATTCCCCGATTTTAGAGTCGGACTGCGCCAATCTGACATCCATAGCCTGTTTCCGCCAGTCGGACTTTGTCAAGGCCCTGGACTATGCCAAAAGATCCCTCTCCTTAGCAAGGCAACTCTACGACAGAGACCGTATGGCATACGCACTCAACACCATAGCCGGAATCAGCCTTGCCTCACGCCAGCCCGAGCAAGGCGAGCAATACATACTCGAAGCCATCGGAATATGCGAAGAGGAACGCGACTCCGTCAAGCTCTCGGTCCGCCTCGGGATGGCATCCGAGATATACCATGCCATGGGCAGGGATGAAAAGAGCCTCGAATATGCAAGACGCGCCTACGAAGTCAGCACCGCCCTCCGCCATAGGGACAAGGCTGCCGTAAGGCTCGTCCAGATGGCAGCGGCATCGATGGCACTTGGAGACAGGACCGCCGCCGAGAACTGGCTGCTTGAAGCCATGCCTGTCCTTGAGAAGCACTCCAATATGCAATCCATCTCCATAGCCTCCAACCAGATGGGAGAAATCCTCCTGGAGAAAGGCGATTCGGCAGCCGCGGCCGGGTATTTCGCTCAGGCTTTGAGTTTTTTCGAATCGCGGGGAGACTCCTACAACATGAGCCGCTCACACTTCGGACTTGCAAAAGCACTCATGCCGACCGACCCTTCCGAAGCCGCAGCCCACATGATGCGGTACACCGAAATCCATGACAGCCTCTACAACAGCGAGATGAAGCGCGGTCTGAACGAATATCACGCAATCTACCGCAACGACCTTCTTCAGGAAAAAATGGATCATGGCAGGATAGTCCGCAGGTGGATGACCATGGCCGGGATTGCACTTCTGCTGGTTGGTTTCATAACCTTGTTTTTCATTCTCAGACGGATGAAAAGTACGAGAAAATCATTAGACAAGGCCATGGCGCGGATTGCAGAGCTTGAAGCATTACCGTCAAGCAACCCTGGGCCGAACACCGTTTCTGACAAGAAACAGGATTCAGGCAATGATTTCCTCCTTCGTCTGACCGAAGTCACCCTTGAAATTATCCAGACCGGCAATGTGGACTATGAACTCATCGCATCCCGCATGTGTGTTTCAAGAGCCCATCTCAACCGTAAGGTCAAGGCCCTGGCAGGATGTACCACGACAGATTTCATCCTTGCCATAAGGATATCAAAGGCCAAGGAACTGCTTCGAGGGACATCCCTGCCTGTCTGGGAGGTTGCCCAGAGATGCGGATTCGGCGACCAAGCCTATTTCTGTACCCTTTTCAAAAAGACTGCAGGCTGCACTCCAGTGCAGTTTCGCAACTCCTGACAGTCTCATAATCACTGACTTGTCCTTTTAACAAAATATGATGTTCCTTAATCAAAACGAGGGGCATCATTTTCTTTCTATCTTCACGGCCGTAAACAAAACCATTGTATTATGACAAATAAAATTGATACCAGCCATTATACGGCACCGGCCATTGCGGTAGGCAATATCGTTTCGAAAGGCGTATTATGTGAAAGTTCTTCTTTCGGATTCAAGACAACGAACGGTTTAGTCGATGGAGACTTGGACGGTGCCGGCAACGGATATGGCTCGATAGATAATGGCAGTTATTGATTGAAGCCGTTGGAAAGGACATCTTAAAATTGACAATTATGAAAAAGGAAATATTGATGACTGCGGCTTTGCTGTTGTTAGGCGCCTGCGAAGTGACTCTCGTTCCGGATCATGAGGAGTCTGCCGAAAAACCGTCACTGTTCTTTACCGGGGAGAAACCCGTCATAGAATCGGATACCAAGACTTATTATGACCCTTCAACGAACTCTATTCTCTGGAGCGCGTCAGGGGAGTACATGATGGTTGCAATGTCCAACAGCGCCGAAACAGAAGAGGAACCATATGCCACGGGAGTTTTTGTCCCCAAACGCGCATTGAACGGAACCTTGAAGTCAAACGAGGCTATTGTATCCGCGGACGGCAAAACCGCGAAGTTCTCATTGACCGAAAACGAATATTGTACATTCCCTGCCGGAGAGGGAAAATACCGTTTCCATTCGGTATATCCGGCAACTGCCTCATGCGGCCTTGGAAATGTCAGCATCTGGGACTGGCTGGTATTCGTAGGCACCAGGCCTGAAGGTAACGGACAATACCCTTCGGCCACCAGCTATGACCCAAACGCGGATGTCATGCTCGGAATCTCACAGCAGGAGTACACGGAAGTGACTTCCGGAATGGAAATCCCTATGGTGTTCGACCGTCTGGTAACCCACGGCAAGATAACCCTCACAGGCATTCCGGCAGAGATGACAAATGTCACCAAGGCAGTCATTACTGCTCCCGAAGGATGCACAATGTCAGGAATATATTATATCAATGTTCTCGGCAAGGAATTCGGAGGAGATGATAAATCAAACAACAACTATGTCGTGCTGAATTACACATCTTCGGAGTCGGAGAAAGAGACGAAAGCCGCCTCGCTTCCTGGGGAGATCGTGGACGGAACCTTCGACCTGTGGTTCTGCACGCAGCCGATAGAAATATCTGAAGGACAACCTCTTACAATTACCCTTAAAAACGAATCCGGAAGCATCTCAAGGCAGATTACGGCAAGGGAAGGAGGCATAAAGTTCGAGAAGAACAAACTTTCCACCCTGACTGTTTCGATGGCAGGCGCCCAATATTCCGATTATGAATACGAATTGCTGATGGCTCCTGACGGGGATCCTGTAAGTTCATTGACGCTTCCGAGGACCGCCGGAGTGAGAGAGTTCTATATCAGGACCAATGCAGGGAATGATGTAATGTTTGATTACAATGCTTGTCCGAATTTATTGAGTGTGTATTGCGATCCTGAAAACATATCCGTTGATTCTAAAGGATGGAATATAATTCATTGTTATGCCGTTCACAAGGAAAATCATTCGCGGACTGCAGGGATAAACGGATCAGTAGGTATCGAAGTATGGTCGGATGGCTCGCCGGTTATGAATGGGTCAATGGCGGTTCTTCAGAGTGCCGGCGACGGCCAGGTTGTTATCGGTGACTGGACCGGCGACCCGGTTGAGATGGCAGGGCTGCTGTGGTACCCTTGTAATCTCGGTTTCGACCTTGACCATCCGTTCGGAAAATATTATCAGTGGGGACGGCGTGCCGGACAATATGCTTATTGTGACGACAATTCTACCAAATTTTCCTATTCCGAGTACGATTCAGAGACAGGTGTGATTCTCAAGGTTGATGATGACACTTATTATGCCGCGGATAACAATTGGTTCAAATATGATAATGGGGAAACAGATCCATATCCAACCGTTGATTTCAATTGGCCGACGGAAAACGATACACCATATAAGGGAATGGGAAATCCATGTCCGGCAGGCTGGCGTGTCCCTACAAGGGCAGAATGGATGGATCTATCCACATTGATTTCTTCTTCATATACTTACTGGTCAACTGTAAGCCTTAAGGAGAATCTGCACGGAACTGCAAGCTTTGCAGGCAAGACCAGTTCGGACAAGGGAGCAGTATGGGAAGTGTGGAATCAGATGACAGGAGCATCGCTGGAATTCTGTGTTGCCGGTAACGTGTCAGCTACCCCTTCTGTTACGGAGGCAGCCTTCAAATCTTGGGAGAATGACGATCTGAATCGCTATGATACGGCCTATGCCAGTGGTCGGTACTGGGCGGCAGATACCACGCAGGATGAATATTATGATTTC
>Ga0129311_1000565_pt1 | contig 31529 bp, 29 predicted proteins | sample Go1ome_FD_94435 | JGI IMG/M metagenome (GOLD analysis project Ga0129311, IMG submission 94435) | Western lowland gorrila individual fecal microbial communities from Wisconsin, USA - Go1022B metagenome | ecosystem: Host-associated > Mammals > Digestive system > Large intestine > Fecal | place...
GAAAAAAACGCCATACTCAGCCTTTGTAGCTGAATATGGCGTTTTTTTCGTTGACCAATCCCGTCTGACAGATGCTCATTTCGTGTTATTTGGCTAACACTGTTTTACGAACACCTGTCATATCCGGGCGGGGAGCGTTCATTTTATCGGATCTTATTCGGCAGTAGCCAGTACCTTCTTCAGCTTGGCAAAGCGGGGCATTCCATTTTCCTTGGGGGCATCCGCCTCACCCTGGATCAGGGGCAGCACATACTCCAGGAACGCGGGCTCTACGCCGTTGCCCGCCGCGTTGATCCACTCGCGGGGGATCTTCTTCTCGATGTTGGCGGCCTTCTCCAGGGGCTCCAGAGAGGTCACGCAGGTGTAGGCGCCGTCCTCGCGGTCGCACTTGAACACCACCATCTTGTCCGTCATGCCGGCCACAGCGGCCTCCACAGCGGCGGCTCCGGCCTCCCATGCCTCCTCTACGTCGGTGGCAGAGGCGCAGTGGGCAGCGCAGCGCTGGAGCAGGGACAATTCAATACCGCGGACCTTTGCGCCAGTTTCCAACTTAGCCGCTTCAGCCAGCTTGCTGGCCAGACCACCCAGCTGGGCGTGGCCAAAGCCGTCGGTGGCGGAAACCTTGCCCTCGGACACGAAGGAGCCGTCAGCCAGATGGACGCCCTCAGACACCGCCACCACGCAGTTGCCGGTGTTGCGGTAGATGCGGCCCACATCGTCCAGGAAGTCGGACAGGTCGAAGTCGGTCTCGGGCATGTAAATCAGATCGGGCCCGCAGCCGGACAGGGAGGCCAGCTCGGAGGCGGCGGTCAGCCAGCCCGCATGACGGCCCATGATCTCTACGATCGTGACCATGCCGGTGTTATAGACGTGGGTGTCCAGCCAGACCTCAGCCATAGATGTGGCGATGTACTTAGCGGCGGAAGCATAGCCCGGGCAGTGGTCGGTGCCGTTCAAATCGTTGTCAATGGTCTTGGGCACGCCAATGACCCGGCACTCATAGCCCACCTTCTGCATATACTTGGAGATCTTGTTGCAGGTATCCATGGAGTCGTTGCCGCCATTGTAGAAGAAGTAGCGCACGTCATACTTCTTGAAGATCTCCAGGATGCGCTTGTAGTCGGTGTCATCCTTGTCGGGATCAGCCAATTTATAGCGGCAGGAGCCCAACGCGGAGGATGGGGTGTGCTTCAGCAGAGCAAGCTCCGTGGCATCCTCTTTTCCCAGATCGTAGAGCTTGTCATCCAGCACTCCTCTGATGCCGTAAGCTGCACCTAAGACACGGGTAATGCAATCAGATTTCATCGCGGTCTCTACCACGCCCTGAACGCTGGCGTTAATCACCGCGGTGGGGCCTCCGGATTGGCCAACAATACATGCGCCAACCAGTTTTTTCATCGTTTTTTCCTCCCAAGCGGGCAGTTAATGGTCCGCCCATAAATTTTCTTGTTTTAATATAGCACATGGTCTTGTAATTATCAACAGGCAATGGTACAATAAACCCACAAAATTACAAAAGGAGATGTTCCATATGCCTCTGGTTACCACAACTGAAATGTTCAAGAAAGCTTACGACGGCGGTTACGCCATCGGCGCTTTCAACGTCAACAATATGGAGATCGTCCAGGGCATCACCGAGGCCGCCCAGGAGCTGAAGGCTCCCATGATCCTCCAGGTCTCTAAGGGCGCCCGCGCCTACGCCAACCACACCTACCTGGTCAAGCTGGTAGAGGCCGCTGTGATCGAGTGCCCCGATATTCCCATCGCGCTCCATCTGGACCACGGCCCCGACTTCGAAACCTGTAAGTCCTGCGTAGACGGCGGTTTCACCTCCGTCATGATCGACGCCTCCAGCAAGCCCTTTGCCGAAAACATCGAGATCACCAAGAAGGTCGTCGAGTATGCCCACGACCACGGCGTGGTCGTCGAGGCTGAGCTGGGCACTCTGGCCGGCATCGAGGACGATGTAAAGGTGTCCGCCGAGGACTCCAGCTACACCCACCCCGACGAGGTAGAGGAGTTCGTCACCAAGACCGGCTGCGACTCCCTGGCCATCGCCATCGGCACCAGCCACGGCGCCTACAAGTTCACCCCCGCCCAGTGCACCCGGGACGCCAACGGCATTCTGGTTCCCCCTCCCCTGCGCTTCGACGTGCTGGAAGAGGTCTCCCGCCGCCTGCCCGGCTTCCCCATCGTGCTGCACGGCTCCTCCTCTGTGCCCCAGGAGTTCGTGAGAATGATCAACGAGAACGGCGGCAAGATGCCCGACGCCATCGGCATCCCCGAGGATCAGCTGCGCCACGCTGCCGAGCTGTCTGTCTGTAAGATCAACATCGACTCCGACCTGCGTCTGGCCATGACCGCCACCATCCGCAAGCACTTTGTGGACCACCCCGGCGACTTCGATCCCCGTCAGTATCTGAAGCCCGCCCGCGCCGCTATCAAGGAGCTGGTGGCTCACAAGCTGACCGACGTACTGGGCTGCGCCGGAAAGGCGTAACCATTCCCCCCTCCCATTTTGAAAAACAGGTCACACCCATATGGGTGTGACCTGTTCTTTTTATATCCCGCTTTGCATAGGATGGAGCACCCATGCCATGAGAGGGTGACGCAATGCTGCTTCCCTATAACCGACAGGCCGCCGTGCAATACGCCCACCGCTGGGCCTATGGCCGCAACCCCCGATTCTATGATTACCAGGACCTGGGGGGCGACTGCACCAACTTCGCCTCTCAGTGCCTATATGCCGGCACCGGGATCATGAACTTTACCCCGGTCTACGGCTGGTACTACCGCAGCGCCAACGAAAAGGCGCCGGCCTGGACCGGCGTCCCATTCTTTAAAAACTTTCTGCTCCGGACAGAGCTCTCTCCAGGCCCGGCAGGCGTATCGGCCGCCCCGGAGGATGTTCTCCCCGGCGATTTTGTCCAGTTGAATTTCAGCTCACAGGAGTACGGGCACACATTGGTCGTCGTAGAGGTTGGGCTTCCCGGCGACCTGTCTCAAATCTTGGTGGCTGCCCACAGCATGGACGCGGACTGGAGGCCCCTCAGCTCTTACGCCTTCACCGACCTGCGTTTTCTGCATATCTTAGGCGCCCGACCTGTGGACGAAACAACATCAGCCTCGCTTACAGCTCTTTTCTGATTTGCCGCAGAGCGTTTTTCTCCAGCCGGGACACCTGAGCCTGGGATATGCCGATTTCCGTCGAGACCTCCATCTGGGTCTTACCCTGAAAAAACCGCATGGATAAGATTTTTCTCTCTCGCTCCGTCAAGTGTCCCACCGCCTCCTTCAGGGCAATGCGCTCCGTCCAGCGCTCGTCCGTATTCTTGTTGTCTTTTACCTGGTCGATCACGCAGATCGCATCTCCGCTGTCGGAGTAGACCGGCTCATAGAGAGACACCGGCTCTAAAATGGCATCCAGTGCAAATACCACGTCCTCCCGGCGGATCCCGATGATCTGCGCAATTTCCTCTACGGTGGGTTCTTTCTGATGCTTCGCCAAATAAGCTTCCTTCGCCTGGAGAACTTTATAGGCCGTATCCCGCATGGAGCGCGACACCCGCATGGAACTGTTGTCCCGAAGGTACCGGCGGATCTCCCCCACGATCATGGGCACCCCATAGGTGCTGAACTTCACGTTCAGATTCACGTCGAAGTTGTCAATGGCCTTGATCAGTCCGATACAGCCAACCTGAAAGAGATCGTCCGCGTTCTCCCCCCGGTTGGTAAACTTCTGGATGACTGACAAAACCAGGCGCAGGTTCCCTTGGATCAAGGCCTCCCGGGCGGCCATATCCCCCTCCTTCACCCGGCGCAGAAGCGCCTGGGTCTCCTCTCCTTTCAACACCTTCAGCTTGGCGGTATTTACCCCGCAGATTTCCACCTTATTCTGCATTCAAAAACCTCCCGCCCGAAAAACTGGTAAATCCAGTATCTCCGGGGCGGGAGGTTTCATACCGTCTGCCTCAGGGGAAATATTTTATCGTCAGACCAGATTCGATGGATTTTCCCCTGCTGCGTTCCCATTACAGCAAAACGGCGGCCCTGAACGGACCGCCGTTTTGCTGTCAAAGAGAGCGCTATACCTTACTTTTTCTTTGTAACCTGCTTGCGGATCGTCATAGCCACAGAGAGCACAGCGATCAGCAGGAAGATCAGAGAGATGGGACGGGTGACGAAGATAGACCAGTTTCCGCCGGTCTGCATCAGGGCCTGACGCAGATTCTCCTCGGTCATAGAGCCCAGGATGAAGCCGATGATCATGGGGGTAGAGGGCACGCCCAGCACCTTAAAGGCCAGACCCATCAGGCCGAACACAGCCACGCACCACACGTCAAAGATGCTGTAATTGGAGCAGTAAGCGCCGATCACGCAGCACACCATGACAACGGGCAGCAGATAGTACTTGGGGATATCCAGCAGCTTGACGAACAGGCGCAGGCCGGCCCGCTCGCAGATCAGCATAATCACATTGGCCACGAGCAGCGCGATGAAGATGCCGTACACATACTGGCCGCTCTTCTGGAAGATCAACGGACCGGGAGAGATGCCGTGGATGGTCAGGCCGCCCAGGAAAATGGCGGTGGCCACGTTGCCGGGAATGCCCATGGTGATCAGGGGAATCAGGGAGCCGCCGATCACGGCGTTGTTGGCCGTCTCAGAGGCGATAACGCCGTCTACAATGCCGGTTCCGAACTTTTCGGGGTGCTTGGAGGAGCCTTTGGCGGCGGAGTAGGACAGCAGGCTGGAGGTAGAACCGCCGATGCCGGGCAGGATGCCAATGCCCAGACCGATCAGGGCGGACTGGATGATGTTGCGCCAATTGGACAGGTACTCCTTGGGGGAGATACCGTAACCCTTCAGGTTATAAGTATACTTGGTCTGGTTGTTGATGATATTGTGGCGGTCGAAACCGGTCTTGATAATGTCGGTTACGGCATACAGACCGATCAGAATAACCACGGTATCAAAGCCGCCGTACAGGTGGGACTGACCGAAGGTGAAGCGGATGGCGCCGTCCACAGGGGCGATGCCCACCAGAGACAGAGCGATACCGAACAGGCCGGCCAGAATACCATTGATCAGGGATTTGCCGGACAGGCTGGAGATAATGGTCAGCGCAAAGACAGCGATAGCAAAATACTCCGCAGAGGTAAAGGCCAGAGTGACCTTTGCCAGATAGGGGGAGATAAACATCAGAGCAAAAATGCTGATCAGGCCGCCCACGAAGGAGGTCAGAATACCGACGCCCAGGGCCTTGCCGGCCTCGCCCTTGTCCGCCATGGGGCCGCCGTCAAACACGGTGGCGATGGAAGATGCGGTGCCGGGGATTTTCAGCAGGATGGCGGAGATCAGGCCGCCGGAGATGCCGCCCAGATACAGGCCTACCAGAAGGGCAATGCCGTTCATGGGCTCCATGCCGAAGGACATGGGCAGGAACAGGATCAGCGCCATAGATGCGGACAGTCCGGGAATAGAACCGAAGATAATGCCGATGACTACACCGATAAAAATCAGTGCCAGACAAAAGGGGTTCAGCAGAACCATATGGATCGCTTGGTTTACCATTTCTTCCGCACCTCCTTAATAACCCCACAGGCCCTTGGGCAGGGGGGAACTGATCAGATAAGTAAACAGGCCATAAATCGCAAGGGGCGCAACCACAGAGATAATGATCGTCAGGGGCCAGCTGCGCTTCTCCTTGGGTACCAGCACCAGGATCTGCAGGAACAGATATACGATGGTGGAGATGATAAAGCCCACAGGCTGGAACGCCAGAACATATCCGCCAATCAGAAGGATCGTCAGCAGGCCGCCCATCGTGTCGTTATCGCTGGCCTTTTTCTCTCCCTCCGGCTCGCGCAAAGCCATAACCAGACGGATCGCAGATACGCCAATAATGGCCACGGCCACTACCTTCGGAAAGAAGGCGGAGCCCACGTCGTTTTTCATCATATGCTTGATACCCATGGATTCCACAAACAGGAAGATGCCAAAGGCCATGAATACCAAGGAAACGATTAAATTCTTTTTCTTACTGGACATAAATCGTTTTCCCCTTCCTTCCCTTCGATGAACAAGAAGCAATACGGTTCTCCGTGTTGCGCCTTGTTCATCGAAGGTACTTTTTCTTGATTTGTGTCGGAGTGCTCGGCTGCGCAGAGAGTCTGCGCAGCCGAGCATCGTTGGCTCAAACAGAAATCGTGAACCTTAGGACTCAGCAAAGAACTCCTTCAGTTCCTTTACGGTCTCGGCATCCTGGGCAATGGTGTCGGCGCCGTTGCGGTAGAAGGCCTGAGCGTAATAGGTGGACAGGGTCTCCTGGAAAGCGGGATCCTCAGCGACCTCAGCCATGGCAGCGGACAGCTTGTCCACGATGGCCTGGTCGGTGCCCTTGGGCATACGGACTTCGTACAGCTTGGGCTGGACAACATCGTAGCCCTGCTCCTTCAGAGTGGGGACGTCCTCCAGACCGGGGAGACGCTCGTCAGAGCAGATACCCATGACCACAAAGTCGCCGTTCTCAACATAGTCGGCAATGTTCATGTAGTTCACAACCAGAACGTCGCACTGGTCGGCCATGAAAGCGGTCAGACGGTCGGCAGTGGAGGAACCCACGTCGATCTGGTTCATCTCGATGCCCATGGTCTTCTCCATGGCTGCGGCCACAGCGTGGGTCGCGCCGTAGTAGGTGACGGAGAAGCGCAGCTGACCGGGGTTGGCCTTGGCCCAGGCGATCATCTCCTCCAGGTTGGAGAAGCGGGTGTCGCCAGCGCGGCAGATCAGAGCGTAGGTGTCGTCGCGGGCGATGGTGCCGACAACCTCAAAGTCATCCTGGAAGGAGAACTCGTTGCTCTCGGCAGCCTCCTGGGTCATCATAACGCCGGTGTGATGGAACAGAGCGGTATAGCCGTCGTTCTTAGCGGTCATAACGCTGGTGGAAGCAACAACGCCGGAACCGCCGGTGGTGTTCACCACCACGAAGTTGACGCCCAGCTTCTCGCCCAGCAGCTTGCACATCTGGCGGCAGTAGGTGTCGGTGTCGCCGCCGGCGGAGTAAGGCACCACCATGGTGACGGTCTCCTTGGGCCAGTCGGTCTCGGTCGCGCCGCTGGTGGAGGTGGAGCCGCTGGCAGAGGCGCCAGCATTGGACTTGTCGCCGCCGTTGCTGCCGCAGCCGGTCAGCACCATGGCCATAGTCATGACCAAAGCAAGGGTACGGGCAAATGCTTTTTTCATCTTGTTTTCTCCTTTTTTCCTTTTCTTCTCAAAACAGCCGAATAGTAAACTATCCTGCTGATCAAGACAAAATCATCGCCAGGGGAAAGCGCACGGCGGCAGTACGCTGCTTTTGCGACAGCGCACCACCGTAGTGCTTCGGCAATGCCGGTATCAACGGTACTCTCAGTGCAGCAGCCGTTCCGGGTTTTCGCAGAACATCATCCGCAGTTCCTGTTCAGAGAAGCCCTGCCCCTCCAGCTGCTGGGCATAAAGAGCGATACCCTCATCACAATAGGGGGACTTGATCTGGCCGAAGTCGGTGGACAGCACCACGTTTTCACAGCCCACCGCCCGGATCTCCCGGGCGATCTGCTCGATGGGAGTGCGGTCATAGAAGGTGGTGAAGAAGCAGTGCTCGATCATGGCTCCCAGCTTCACCGCCTCTTTCTGCTGCTCCACTGTGTACTGGTCGGCGGGGTTGTCCGCATGGGTGACCAGGATCTTACACCCCCGCTCAGCGGCCTCCCGCACTACCTCCATCCCCTCCTGGGCGCCGATATGGCCGGTAGCCACGATTAAATGGTACTTGGCGGCCATATCCAGCACCTCGAGGGCCTGGGGAATCAGTTTGCCCTTCTCATCCAGGATATAGATAAAGGGGCTCAGGTCAAAGCCGGGCTCAGCTCCGTGGTGGAACTTCTGGTAGGAATACGCCTCCAGCGTGGGGAACCAGACGATCTTGCCCCCCATCTGGGCGCTGCGCTCCACCGCCTGGGGGTTGATGCCTCCGGCGGAGCGGTTCAGCACCACACCGCCTGCGATGTCCAGCTTGGGGAACTGCTCCCGCAGCAGCGCGGCCCGGGCGGCAGTGTCTCCGTAATGGCACTTGACAACACATCCCGCCATCCCCGCCGCCTCCAGGCGGCGGGCCAGCTCCAGGTCTGTGCACTTGCGCTGCACCACGTCGGGGCTGGTGTGGATGTGGAAGTCATAAGCGCCCTGCAGAATCTTGCTCATAGTCTACCTCAGTAAGGCAGGAAGATGGGGATGAACAGCACCACAACGATGTAAGTAATCAGCATCATGGGCAGACCGATCTTCACGAAATCAACGAACTTGTAGTGGGTCCAGCCGACGGTCATCATGTTCTGGGGGGCGGCAAAGGGGGTGGCGTAAGAGGCGGCGCCGGCCAGAGTGATGGTCATGGCAACGGGATAGGGGCTGCAGCCGATGGCCTCAGCCACAGAGATACCGATGGGCAGGAACAGCATAATGGTGGGGATGTTGGACATGATCTGGGTCAGCAGAGCGGCCGCGATGAAGATCACGGTGGTGATCATAAAGGTGCTGGGGTTGTCGCCCAGGATCTCGATGATCTTGTTGGCCACAGCGTCGCCCAGGCCACAGTTCTTCACGCCGGTGGAGATGGCGGTCAGGGAGCCGACCAGCAGCATGCAGTTCCAGTCGATGGACTTGATGGCATCCTGTACGGACATACACTTGGTGCCCACGATGATCAGAGCGCCGATGACGGCGGCAATGTGCATGGGCAGGTTCTTGGGGCTCATGGCGATAACCACCAAAACGCCCAGCAGAGTAACAACAGAGATGGTAGCCTTGCGCTTGTCCAGCGGCTTCTTCTCGGTCTGAGCGAACTCAGGGATATAGCCGGTGTCGGGGATCAGCTTGCGGCCGATCAGGACAAAGTACAGGGTGCCCAGGATGCAGACGCCGATGCCGAAGGGGGTGATGCTGAAGAAGCCGAAGGGAGTGATGCCCAGCTCGCTCATCACGCTGTTGGCTGTGGCGTTGGAGCCCACACCCACCAGAGTGACGAAGCCGCCGAACTGAGCGCCGAACAGCAGGGCCAACAGAGCCCGGGAGGGGCCGAAGCCGGCAGTCAGGCACATAGCCGTGACCAGAGGGGCCATAGCGGTCATCACGCCGATGTTGCTGCACACGGAGCTGAGCAGGCAGGAGACGATCAACGTGACCAAAATGATGTTGCGCTCATTCTTGCCTGTGATCTTGACCATTTTCTCGCCGATCACATCGGTGATACCGGCATGGAACAGAGCGGAACCGATAACCATCATGCCGGCCAGCAGGACGATGGTAGTGCTGTTATAGCCGCTGAAGACATCCTTCAGTTCAATAATACCGGTATAAGCGAACACCAGGGAGGCGCCGATGGCGGTAACAACAATGGGCCACGGCTCCCAGATAAACAGGACGATCATCGCAACGATGATGATCAGTGCAATGGTGATTTGACTCATTTTGAGTTCTCTCCTTACTGTGTTTCCCCGCTTCTTGCGCGCTCCCCTCCCCCGCCCCATTGGGGCGAGGGAAAGAAGATCATTTATAGCGGGATTTGGTTTTTATCTCACGCAGGGGCGGGAACTCAGGGACGATAGACGTCGTCAATGACCTCGAAGCCCTTGTCCTCCAGGCTCTTCTCCACCCAGGAGCGGTTGGCGGTGCCGTCCTTGGCGGCGGCCAGCTTCTTCTCATCGGCGGCCTGGAACTTCTTGGCGTCCTCCAGGATCACAGCGGCGTCCTTGCGGGGGATGACGATCACGCCGTCAGGGTCGGCCAGGATGATGTCGCCGGGGTTGACGCTCACACCACCGCAGGCGATGGGAACATTGATCTCGCCGGGGCCCTCCTTGTAGGGGCCGCCGGGAGTGGTGCCGGTGCAGTAAACGGGGAAGTCCCAGTGGCCGATCTCGTCAATGTCGCGGATGGGGCCGTCCAGGATGATGCCGGCGATCTTCTTGGTGTACTTCAGGTAGGCCATCATGACCTCACCCATCAGAGCGCGGGTGTCGTCCTCCTCGTTGGAGACGACCAGAACATCGCCCTCGTTGCAGAAGTTCAGGGCGGCGTGCAGGGTCAGGTTGTCGCCGGCGCGGCACTTCACGGTATAGGCGGGGCCCACCATCATCTGGGCGGAGGGCTTGCTCACCAGACGAATACGAGGATTCATGGCGCAGCTGCGGCCCATAACATCAGCGGTATTGGAAGCGGGGATGGTCTTGAACTGCTCCATGATCTCGGGATCTGGCATCTCGCGCTTCAGATAAATTCTCTTGCCTACGGACATAACTCAATTTCCTCCTTGCTCTTGCGGAAAGAGCTTTTTTATGCTATTCTTAACTGTAATTCAGCTGAATCTTAATATCAGCTTTCTTAGTGCTTGACGCGGATGGCCTCGATGATCTCCTGATAACCGGCGGGCTTGCTGTCTACATAGCGCTCAGCAAACTTGTAGGGCTCCAGGGCCTCCAGGCGGTGCTTGGTGGCGGTGGTCATCTCAGCGGACAGGCCCTCCTCACCCAGCATGGCGATGGAGCCCTTCAGCTCGGCCGCGCGGCGGGTGCAGTGCAGGGCGGAGCCGGTGACCAGACGGTCCAGGTGGCTGGTGAAGGGAATGTTGTCCATGGACTTGGAGATGGACGCCACAACCTCTTCGGTCACGCCATAGGCGTCAGCGCCCTGCAGCATCTCGATCATCAGACCGGCAATGCCCTTCATGTAAATGCTCCGCACCAGCTTAATGGCGGAAGCGGAACCGGCCTTCTCGCCGGCCAGAGTGATCTTCATGCCGTAAGGCGTCATCAGCTCCTGGAACTTGGCAGCGCCGTTGCCGCTGGCGGTGATGGGCACCTTATGCTTGTCCTTGGGCAGGGAGCCCAGCATAGCGGCGTCGGCAAACAGAACGCCGGTGTCCTTGATGGCCTCCCAGATGGCCACCTTGGTGGCGGGAGTAGAAGCGCTCACATCCACATAAAGCTGGCCAGGACGCAGGCAGCTCTTGATCTCGTTGCAAACATCCATGGTGAAAGAGGAGGGCACAGCGGCGAACAGAACGTCAGCCCACTGGGCAACTTCCTTGGCGGACTCCACCAGCGTAACGCCAGCCTGCTCCGCCCGTGCATGCACCTGCTTGCCCATCACCTCGTGGTTCATCATGGCGTCGTTGGCGCGGATGCCCTTTACGCCCTCGCCCTTCAGACCCAGAGAAATGTTGAAGGCGGCCTCGCCGTATCCGATAAATCCAATATTCATGCAATACCTCCAAAGGCACCTGATTTAGTAATTTTTGTGCCTTACATTTTGAACAATGCCATACTATACTAAATTTATTCACAAATCAAACAAAGATTTTTCAAAATCTTCACAACAAGAATTTGTTGGAGGCGTTTATGGACCTGATCAGCTTATATTATTTTTCTGAATTGGCAAAAGACCTTCATATGACTCGGACGGCCAACCGTTTATTCATTTCTCAGCAGACGCTGAGCAATCACATCAAGCGTCTGGAGGATTCTTTGGACGTGCAGCTGTTTCAGCGCAAGCCCACCTTCCAGCTCACTTATGCAGGAGAGCAGGTTCTATCTTTCGCCAACGTGGTAAACAGCGAGTACGCCAACCTGAAGGATCTCCTGTCCGACATCAGCCAGCAGGAGCGGGGCGTGATCCGCTTCGGAGCCAGCTACCTGCGGATGAACACCTGTCTGCCCGACATCCTGCCTGAGTTCTCCAGCCGCTACCCCCATGTGGAGCTGCGTCTGACCGAGGCCAACTCCCCCTCTCTGGAACCCATGGTAATGTCCGGCGAACTGGACTTCGCCATTGTGATCTCCGAGCAGGACAACCCCTCTCTGTTCCATCAGCATCTGATGCACGAACCGGTTTATCTCTGCGTCGCCGACTCCCTGCTCCGCCAGTATTACGGAGAAAAAACAGACGAGATGAAGTTCAGAGCTGCCCACGGCGTGTCCGTCACCGACTTTTCCAAGCTGCCTTTCTGCCTCCACTCCAATCGTTTGGGCCGCCACATCCTGAACTGCTTTGATGCTGCCGGCGTCGTTCCCAACACTTACATTATGAGCTCCGACACCCAGATCAGCCTGACCATGTGTATGCAGCGGAGGGCCGCCTGTTTTGTGACGCAGATGCGCCTGATCCAACAACAGGACGAACTGCCTGAAGATATCAACCTCTTCCCGCTCTACTCCAATGGACAGCCCATGACCCAGCATTTGACCCTGGTCTATCGGAAAGACCGCTATCTCTCCCGCTACTCCAAACTTTTTCTGGATCTTATCATCAAATACTTCTCCGACATTGAACAGGTGCGCATGGAGCACACCGTCTGACGCTTCCATAAAAACACCCCGGACAGGGACCAAATCGGTCCTGTCCGGGGTATCTTTTATCCCGCCGAAGAGGCGCTCTTATTGGTTTCCTTCACCATCAGAGACGCTGCCAGCTGCAGCAGTGCGGACAGAGCCGCCAGGTAGAACACGTACTGCACTCCGAAGCGTTCCCAGATGATTCCCATCATGGGAGAGGCGATGATGGCCATTATGTGGTCCACCCCCAGCCCCACGGACAAGGTGCGGGTCACCTCGCTCTGGTCCAGGGCAATGGATCGCATCATAAAGGAGTGAACCATACCGAATTGTTCGAACAGCACACACAAGATGTAGGCCCCGAACACGATCCAGCTCTGCCATCCTCCGGCGGCCAAAGTGCCCCGTGACAGCAGTCCCGCTGTCATTCCCATCACGGAGAAGGTAACGCCAATATAGGCCGCCTCCATCCACAGCATTTTCCGCACACCCAGCCTGTCCAGAAGGCGGCCGATTCTGGGCGCCATCCAGCTGCCCACCAAGTGAACGATAATCGTCAGCAGCGCCACTGTGTCCGCTCCCTGTCCTAAGAGCTGGATGATCACCCAAGGGGCAAAAACGATACGGATCCGTTTCTGGCAGCCGTAGGCCAGTGTGACCATGTAGTAGGGCATATACCGCCGGCGGATCAGCAGTCCGTGGCTGGCAACCGCTCCGCTCTTGCCCATGTCCCGGGCCATCAGCATCAGCAAAAGAATGGCTAAAACAGAAAAAACCGCCGCAATCACAAAGGGCAAAATTACCGGGGCATCAAAGGTAAAAAGGCCAAAGCGAAATCCCACGAACACCATACAGGCCGAAACCATTGCGCTCATGGTGGTCACGCCCTTAAACCGCCCCAGCCCGGTGCCTACCTTCCCCTTCTCTGACAGTTCCATGGACAGGGTGTCGCTGAGCGGCATAAAGAAGTGGGAACCCAGAGACTGGATAAACAGAAACACCAGCATCACGCCGTAGGTAGGCGACATGCAGCCCATGACCACCAGACCGATCAAGGACAGGAGCTGAGAAATCACCGACATCCAGATGTTTCCCAAGCTGCCCAGAGCAGCCACCAGCACCATGCACAGGATCCCGGGGCTTTCCCGGGGAATCTCCAAAAATCCCCGCTGGACTGCCGTAATATGAAACACTTCATTATAGTAATTGGAAAAATTCTTCGCGCCTAAGCTCTCCGCCACGCCCACACAAATCAGCACCAGCACAAACAGCTGGGCCGCCCGCTTCTTGGATTGGTTCATCCCTTATTTTTCTCTCCCTGTGTTATGAATTTTGCCGGATCGATCTCTTTAACGTCATACAGCACCCTGGCACGATTCTCCTGAATCAGTTCCCGGGCCACCCGGTCCCCTGTCTTACTGTCTATCGTATCCCGGTAGACCCGGCCCACTCGGTAAACGCCGTCCGCCTCTTGAAGGAATCCTTCCCCCTCAGACCGGATATGGTAGGTCCATTCCGGACGTCTCTCCGCCCGCAGTTCCCCGCAGAGGTACTCCTCTGTGGTCCAGACCACCAGCTGAAAGGTGGCCTGCGTCGGATTTCGGAACCGGTAGTCCACATAATTATAGGAAATAGATGTGCCGGTTCCAAAGGGGATCTGGCGATTGTAGTCAGGAAACAGGTCCAGCCCGTCGTGGTGGTGGCGCTCCACCACCTCCAAGGGGGAATGGAGTACCATCCAGTGGATCAAATTGGTAAACTGGCACATACCTCCGCCGGTTCCCCGGCCCGTCTGCCCGTTGGCGATGGTCAGGCCCTCCCGAAAGCCCCGTTTTACCGTGGGCGGCCCCACCAGCTTCCAGAAAGAGAACACTTCTCCGGGCCGAATCAGCACGTTAGACACCATAGGCGCAGCCAAGGCCAGATTGATTGCCTTGTTCTCCTGCAGATCCATATCCACATTGCCCAGCCTGCGCCGAATCAAGGATTTGTGCCGGTAAACCACTTGGGGCAGGAGCTCCTCCTGCCGCCGGGACGCAAAGGGGATTCCGGACACTCCATCCCGGATGCGCCGGACCGCACAGCAGCGGGCCACCGCCAGACGGTAGGCCGTCGGCGACAGCTGACAAAACTGCTTTCGTTTCATCTCAGTTCCTCCACATTGTAAATCATCCGCAGGACACTCCGGCGGATGGTTTACAATCTTCTTATAGCGTGTCCTCTTCCGCCCGGTCCAGACCGTCCTCTCCATCAAAGGGGGGCAAATCTGCGGGCATTGGCTCTGCTGCCGGCTGGACACTGGCGGCAGCCACGCCTCCCTGCCGCAGCTTCATCTCCTGCCACTGCTCCTTAGTGATCAGCAGCTGCCTCGGCTTGCTGCCCTCAAAGGGGCCTACGATCCCCTTCTCCTCCAGCTGGTCCACCAGGCGGGCCGCCCGGGCATAGCCCAGCTTCAGGCGGCGCTGAAGCATAGACACGGAAGCCTGTCCGGTTTCGATGACCACTTCAGTCGCGGCATCGATGAGTTCGTCGTATTCATTGTCCACGTCCTCAGGGGCAGAGCCGCCCACCCCCTTGGAATTCTTGTCCTTCTCAGCGGCATGCTGCTCAATCTCGCTGAGCACCTGATCGTCATACTGGGCCGTGCTGCCCCGCTTGATGAACTCCACCACGGAGGCGACCTCCTGGTCGGAGATAAAGCAGCCCTGCACCCGGGTAGGCTTGCCCATGCCCAAGGGGAAGAACAGCATATCGCCCCGGCCCACCAGCTTTTCAGCGCCCATAGTATCCAGAATGATTCGAGATTCCATGGCGGAGGCCACGGCAAAGGCGATTCGGCTGGGGATATTGGCCTTCATCAAGCCGGTAATCACATCAGCGGAGGGCCGCTGGGTGGCAATGACCAGGTGCATTCCGCTGGCGCGGCCCATCTGCGCCACGCGGCAAATGGACTCCTCCACCTCTTTGGCGGCTACCAGCATCAGGTCGGCCAACTCATCGATGATGACCACGATCTGGGGCATCTTCTCCATGCCCTCTGTCTGGGCTGCTTTCTTGTTATAGGAGGCCAGATCCCGGACACCAACCTCCGCAAAGCTGCGGTAGCGCTTCATCATCTCCGTCACCGCCCACTGCAAGGCTCCGGCGGCCTTCTTGGGGTCGGTGACCACGGGGATCAACAGATGGGGAATCCCGTTATAGATGCCCAATTCCACCATCTTGGGGTCTACCATGATCAGACGGACCTCCTCCGGGGTGGACTTATAGAGCAGAGAGATGATCAGCGAGTTGGTACACACCGATTTACCGGAGCCGGTGGTACCGGCGATCAGCAGGTGAGGCAGCTTGGCAATGTTGCCCACAATGCAGTTTCCGCCGATGTCCTTGCCCACCGCAAAGGACACCTTAGAGGAGCTGTCCTGGAAGTTCTTTGAGGACAAGACCTCATAAATGTTGACGGGGGATACCAATTTATTGGGGACTTCAATGCCTACCATAGAAATCTGGTCGGGGATAGGGGCAATCCGCACGCCGGTGGCTCCCAGCGCCAGCGCAATATCGTCGGCCAGATTTGTCAGTTTATTCAAGCGCACACCCTGGTCCAGCTCCAGCTCATATCGGGTCACCGAGGGGCCACGGGTCACATTGACGATGTTGGCGTCGATTCCAAAGGAGTGGATGGTATCGGACAGACGCTGCTTATTAGCGTCCAGCTCGGCCAGAACATCGCCGCCAATACCCCCCGCTGTCTGGTTCAGCAAGCTGAGAGGGGGATACTGATAGGGCCGCTCCTCCCCCGTCCCCTGCTGGATATCCCGGGTGATCTGCTGCACAAGCTGAGCGCTCTCCTGGGCGGTGAGCTTATCCGAGGGGGCAGGTGCAGATACCGGCTGCTCCGGCACAGGGGCGGGCGGCGGAACCTGAACCGGCTGAGGCACAGGCGTTACAGGGATAGGCTCCGGCTCGGGCTGAATCGTCGGACGGGGCGGGACCACCGGGGGCGCCGGGGGAACCACAGGTTCCGGTTCCGGCTGACTCCAGGTGTGGACCGGGCCGTGGATAGGCTCCGGGCCGTACTCCACCGGCTTTTCCGTCTCCAAACAGGATTCCGGTCCGGCCTTGTTCTCCTTTGCTTTCCCCGTCAGAAGCTGGTCGGGTGCAGGCACCCGAGGGGTCCGGTTGAAGAATCCCCGCTTCTTAGGCTCGGGCTCCGGACGGCTCTCCCGGGGCTGCACTTCCTGGTCATCCATAGGGATATCAATGGCCGCTCTTCTTTGGGGGCGAGCAGGCTCAGCCTCAACCGGCGGGCGGCGTTCCGGCTGATGCCAAGGCTCGGGCTCCTCCTCATACTCATACTGAGGACGGTTGAAAATCCAATCTGCTACGTCGGCTATGGACCGGTTGAACGCGCCCAGACCCATAAGCAAAAAGGCCAAGACCGAAATGATGGTGCTGCCCAAAGCGGTAAACAGGGCCACGAAGATCTGTCCCAGCAGCCCGCCCAGCACTCCGCCTGACTTTAGCTGTTCACCGCTGTTCCACAAGGCGGACAGCAGGGTCTTATCCCAGGGCAGCAGGTTGCCCTGAAAGCCATGAATGATGCACCCAAAGGCCACGGGCAGCAGCAGCGCACAGCACAGCCGCAGCCGCACCGGCCGCCCGCGGTGGAAGGCCAGAATAAAAGCGGCCAGCAGCAGGCAAGGACACAAAAGCCAAAAGCCGTAGCCCAACAGCCCCTTGGTCAGACTGCAAAAAAAGTTGATAAACAGGGCGTCCATCTGGAAATACCCAAAAGCGGCACAGACAGACAGCAGCAGACAGACCCCCGCGCCGATCTCTCGCCGCAGGGGCTTGGATTTAGGCGCGGTTTTTTTCCTGCTCCGGCTGCCGCCGGAAGCGGAGGTCCGCTTCGCCGGGGCGCTGCGGGAACCGCTGCTGCGGCTGCCCCCGGATTTCTTTTGTGTGGTTGCCATAGTTCAAACCTCACTTGTAAAGGAATCTTGTCTTACAGTGTCCAGCCCACAAGGCTCAGCACCAGGAAAAGCAGGCCGGCTCCCCAACAGTACCAGGCAAAGGCGCCAAACTTGCCCTTGGACGCCAGCAGGTCAACCAGACGAATGGAAAAGTAGCCTACCACTCCTGCAACAGCCATGCCCAGCAGATACTTGGGCAGGATCCCCTCTGCCAGAGGCTCCGCCGCCTTTATGGTCTTGATGACCTTCAGCAGCGTGGCGCCAAACACAGCAGGAAGGGACAGCAGGAAGGAGTAGCGCACTGCAAACTTCCGCTGAAAGCCCATTGCCATGCCCGCAGAAATCGTGCAGCCGGAACGGGACAGGCCGGGGATGGTTGCCACGCCCTGGGCCAGTCCCACCAGAAGCGCGTCCTTAATGGTCGCGTTCTTGGCCGTCTTCCGGCCGCCGCCATAGCGGTCGGACAAAAACAGGACACAGCCGGTCACCAGCAGGGCGCAGCTGACAAACACTGGGCTGCCGCCCAGCATCTCGATCTTGCTCTCCACGGGCAGCACCGCAAACAGGGGCAGAGTGCCCACGATCACCAGCAACACCAGCCGCCGTCCCTCCGGCGGATTTCCCCGGGAGGGCGTCCGGGAAAACAGCGCAGCCACGCCGCGGAAGAACTCTACAATCATCTCCACCACATCTTGGAAGTAATAGACACACACCGCGATCAACGTGGCAAAATGGAGCAGGATGTTGAACAGGCTGTCCGGCTCTTCCATCCCGAAAAAATGCTGGAACAGCGACAGATGGCCCGAGCTTGAGATGGGCAGGAACTCCGCTACCCCCTGTAAAAAGCCTAAAACAGCGGACATTAAATATGTCATAGGGCTATGTACCTCCAAACGGCATAAAATCACAATTACTATATTATCACAACCACTGGAGAAATTCCAGTCCTTTTCTCTTCCGGAAAGACCGAAAGGGCGGTCTCAGCCGCCCTAATCGCTCCTGTTCCGCTCCTGTATCATCTCGTGCAGACACGCCAGAGCATCGGATAAACCGCCGATTTTGTCGATCAAACCGATCTCCACCGCCTCCTCTCCATAGATCACGCTGCCCACATCAGCGGCCAATTCCCCGGTGCGGAGCATCAGCTTTGTAAAGGTATCCCGCTTTATATTGCTGTTGGCCGTCACGAATCGGGTGATTCGCTCCTGGATCCGCTCAAAATAGTAAAAGGTCTGCGGCACGCCGATGACCAGACCGTTTAACCGCACGGGATGAATGGTCATGGCCGCCGAGGGCGCAATAAAAGACCGCTTGGCCGACACCGCCAGCGGAACACCGATCGAATGTCCGCCCCCCAGGACCAGAGACACCGTGGGCTTGGACATACTGGCGATCAGCTCTGCGATCCCCAGTCCCGCCTCGATGTCCCCTCCCATGGTGTTCAGCAGGATCAGTAAGCCATCCACCTCGTCGCTCTCCTCCACGGTGGCCAGCAGCGGCATGACATGCTCATACTTCGTGCTTTTTGTCGTGGGCGGCAGCAGCTGGTGCCCCTCAACCTGGCCCACAATGGTCAGAATATGCACCGTCCCTCGGGCGGATTCTACCTGTGCAGAACCAAAGTCTACAATCGATTGCTCCCGATCCTCCTCTTCCCCGCTCTGCTCCTGTTTGGCTTGCGTCTCTTCCATGCTTGTCCCCTCCTGTTCCGGGATAGCATATGCAGAATTGGGGCGCATTAAACAAAAATTCCCGGCAGGATCTCGTCCCGCCGGGAATTCAGGTCAATGTTACGCCAGAATACCATCGGATGACAAGAGCAGACACGGTTTTGACGGGCAGAAATGGGCCCATACAGCGTCAAGTCCCTTGACAATACAACAAGTATTTTCTGCGGGCCTTTCCTTGTCTGGACGCATTTCTGCTCCGGCAAAACTGCCTGCACCTGACAGGAATGGATGTTCCAGTGATTTTTGTTTTTTGAGACGCAGGTGGGCTGGCGCCCACCAAGGCGAAAAGGGCAAAAAGAGCCGGAAAGACGCGCTGTCAGGCGTGTTTGCCCTTATCAACCGATGGTAGCTTTGTGGAATACCTTTTTGCCCTTCTTGATCATCAGACCCTCTCCGGACAGATCAGCGGCAGTATAAGCAGCAGCCACGCCGGCCACCTTCTGGCCGTTTACCTCTACACCGCCCTGTTCCACCAGGCGGCGCGCCTCCTTCTTGGAGGGGGCCAGCTTACACTTCACCATCAGGTCCAGAACGCCGATGGAGCCGTCTGTCAGGTCCTCACCGGTCAGCTGGGTGGCGGGAACATTGCTCATATCGCCGCCGCCCACGAACAGGGCCTTGGCTGCCGCCTCGGCCTTCCGGGCCTCCTCCTCGCCGTGGACCAGCTTGGTCAGCTCGAAGGCCAGAATCTCTTTGGCGGTATTCAGCTGGGCGCCCTCCCACTTATCCATCTCGTCGATCTGCTCCAGGGGCAGGAAGGTCAGCATCCGCAGGCACTTGAGCACGTCATCGTCGCCCACATTGCGCCAGTACTGGTAGAAATCGTAGGGGGTGGTCTTATTGGGGTCCAGCCACACGGCGCCGTTGGCGGTCTTGCCCATCTTCTTGCCCTCGCTGTTCAGCAGCAGGGTAATGGTCATGGCGTGAGCATCCTTGCCCAGCTTGCGGCGGATCAGCTCGGTGCCGCCCAGCATATTGCTCCACTGGTCGTCCCCGCCGAACTGCATATTGCAGCCGCAGTGCTGGAACAGGTAGTAGAAGTCGTAGGACTGCATGATCATATAGTTGAATTCCAGGAAGGACAGGCCCTTCTCCATCCGCTGCTTGTAGCACTCAGCCCGCAGCATATTATTCACGGAGAAACAGGCGCCCACCTCCCGCAGCAGATCCACATAGTTCAGCTTCAGCAGCCAGTCGGCGTTGTTGATCATCATGGCCTTGCCTTCACCGAATTCGATGAACCGCTCCATCTGCTTTTTGAAGCAGTCGCAGTTATGCTGAATGGTCTCGGGAGTCATCATGGAGCGCATATCCGTACGGCCGGAGGGGTCGCCGATATAGCCGGTACCGCCGCCGATCAGCGCGATGGGACGGTTGCCCGCCATCTGCAGCCGCTTCATCAGGCACAGCGCCATAAAATGACCCACATGGAGAGAGTCTGCCGTGGGATCAAAGCCGATATAAAAAACAGCCTTTCCCTCGTTGATCATCTTGGAGATCTCTTCCTCATTGGTCACCTGAGCGATCAGGCCCCGGGCCTTCAGTTCTTCATAACAAGTCATACTATATATCCTCCTTAAAGTACTTTTATTTTCAGTGTTCAGCCTATCCTTGCCTGCTGTTTTTCCTTCAGCACATTATAGCCCACCACGCCGACAATGACGATACAGGCCCCAATGACAGAGATTACGCCCATATATTCGTGGTAGAACACCGCCACCAAAACAGGATTCAGCACCGGCTCGATTCCGGTGACCAGGCTGGCGGTGATAGAGGACGTGGTCTTCAAGCCCACCGTCAGGAACACAAAGGCCAGACCCAGCTGAAACACGCCCAGCACCAGCATGCTGACCAATGCGGTCCCCTCCAGTCGGGGCTGCTGCACCATCTGGGGCAGGCCGATCAGGGTACTCATCATCGCGCTCCAGAACACGGAGGAGATGGGGTCGCCATTGGGTACTTCGTTCAGCATAAAGACGCCGCCATAAGTTACCCCAGACAGCAGCGCTAAAAGGTCCCCAGACAGATGCCCGCCGCCCAAGCTCTCCAGAAAGAAACACAGAACCCCCAGAAATACCACCGCGCAGGCCGCCAGATCCAGCCTGTCCGGCCGGCGGCGGAGAAAAATGGCGGACAGCAGAATAACAAAGATGGGCGCAGTGTATTCCAGGACAATGGAGTTAGCCGCCGTGGTCATTTTGTTGGCCACAGCAAACAGCACGTTCGTGGCACACACGCAGCAGGCACCCAGGAAGATCCACCGGTTGAACCGAGGTCTGTGCCGAGTGGCCGCGAAAAAGATCACATAGACCACCAGCGCGATCCCGTTGCGCCCGGCATTCAGGGCCAGACCGCTCCAATCCGGAATCAGCTTGATGCACAGACCGCCTAAGCTGTACAGCACAGCGGCCACAAATACGAATAGAACGCCTTTTCTCTCCTCGGTCATAAATCATACCTCCGATCGTCTGTTTCCTGCTCATGGATAAAAAACGCCCTCTGTCCAACAAACTGGACAGAGGGCGAAAAAACGCGGTACCACCTCTGGTTCCTCTCTGCCTCGCGGCAGAAAGCTCACGGAGTTTTTAACTCCAGCGCGATAACGGGCGCGGTCCGGCCTGTCCCCTACTGCGCCAAACGGCGGTTCAGGCGGCTGCTCCAAGGGGTATTCGCAGCGTTCCCCGTCCTCCTTGCACCAAACCGGAGGCTCTCTGCACGGGAAAATAACTGTTACTGTTCCTTTTCCTCACAGTATGCTGAACTGTAACACAGCTTTTCTCTTTTGTCAAGGGGCTGGAGTTGTTTTATCGGATGCCAGACCGGCGTCCAGCCAGACTACAGCCGGTCCTTTTCTTCCATCAACTCCCGGGCACTGTCCAGGATCGCCTGCGTAATACTGCCGCCCCCCATCAGGCGGGCCAACTCCTCCTGGCGGCCCCGGCGGTCCAGTTCCTTCACCTGAGTATAGGTTCGTCCGTCCCGCTCCCCTTTTTCTACGGAGAAATGGGTGTCCGCCATAGCGGCAATTTGCGGCAGGTGGGTCACGCAGAGCACCTGTTTATGCCCGGCGACCTGTGCCATTTTCCGGGCCACCTTCTGGGCTGCACGGCCGGAGACCCCGGTATCCACCTCGTCAAACACCAAGGTATCGATGCCGTCATCCTCCGCCAACACATTTTTCAGGGCCAGCATGATTCGTGCCAGCTCGCCGCCGGAGGCCACCTTCTGGATGGGCTTGAGCGCCTCGCCCACATTGGCGGACATAAGGAACTGCACCTCGTCCATGCCGGTCTCATCCAATCTCTTTTCTCCGAACTCCACCAGGAACTGCACCTTGGGCATATCCAAATCCCGCAGTTCCTGCTGCACCCGATCCTGAAGGCCCTGCGCCGCCTTCTTTCTGGCTTCGGAGAGCTCCTGCGCCCGCTTTTTTGCCCGCTTCTCCGCCTTGCTCAACTCGCCCTGAAGCTGCGCAATGGTGTCGTCTGCATACTGGATCTGGTCCAGCTCCTTGCGGCAGCGCTCCAGATAGTCCAGCATATCAGCCACAGTGGGTCCGTACTTCTTTTTCAAGCGGTACAACTGGTCCAGGCGGCCCTCCACCTGATCCAGCTCCTGGGGCGAGAAATCAAAGTCCTGCTCCATGTCCCGCACCCGTTCGGCAGCATCCCGGGCCTGGATATACAGCTCCTTCAGCAGGCCCGACAGCTCCTCCAGCTCGGGGGACAAACCGGAAACAGACCGCACCGCCCCCTCGGCATTGCCCAGCAGGTCGGCTGCGCCTTCACTGCCGTCATCTCCGTACAGGGCCTGTCCCGCAAGCTGCAGGGCGTCCATCAGCTTGCCCGCTCCGCGCAGCAGGGTGCGGCGGGCATCCAGTTCCTCGTCCTCGCCCTTTTTTAACCCGGCACGCTCCAATTCGCCGATCTGATAGGTCAGTGTATCCACCCGTCGGGAGCGCTCTGCCTCGTCCATCTCCAGCGCCGCGATCTTCTTTTTCAAATCAGCCATTTCCTGATAAGCTGCGCTGTAAGGCTCCCACAAGGTTCGGGTCCGGCCAAATTTGTCCAGATAACCCAGGTGACAGGCAGGGTCCAGCAGCTGCTGGCCGTCGTGCTGGCCATGAATATCCAACAGCTGACGGCCCAATTGCCGCAGCTGAGCCGCCGTGACTACCCTTCCGTTGATCCGGCAGGCGCCGCGGCCGTCGGCCATAAGCTCCCGTTGGAGCAGCAGTTCTTCATCCTCCGGTACGCCGTTCTCCCTCAGCCACGGAATGGGCCTCAGGCCGGTAAACACAGCGGTAACCAGCGCAGACTTTGCTCCGGTCCGCACCAATTCCCGGCTGGTCCGCTGACCCAGCACCGCGCCGATGGCGTCAATGACAATGGATTTCCCTGCGCCGGTCTCGCCGGTCAGCACATTAAAGCCCGGACGAAAGCTGATATCCGCCGCTTGGATAATCGCAATATTCTCAATATGGAGCAGCGAGAGCATACCCTCTCCCCCTTATTTCAGCAGACGGTGAACTTCCCTGGAAAACTCCTCCGCAGCAACGGTGTCCCGCATGATCAAAATACCGGTGTCATCTCCCGCCAGGCTGCCCAGCATCTTGGGAATCTCCATGCTGTCAAGGGCGGCCAGCACAGCGTTGGCCGTGCCCGGCATAGAGCGAATGACCACAATATTCTGAGCGTACTCCACCGAGATCACGCCCTCTTTAAAGATATTCCGCAGACGCATATCTGTGGCGCTGCCGGTCCGCTGTTCGTTGACGGTGTATCGGTATCCACCCCGTCTGGTCAGCTCTTTTACCAGACGCAGCTCCTTAATGTCCCGGGAAATCGTGGCCTGAGTGGCCCGATAGCCGCGTTCCTCCAACATCGTCAGCAGCTGCTCCTGCGTCTCTACATCACCGGCCTTGATGATCTTCAATATCTCCGACTGTCTTTCGCTTTTCACGGGGCATATCCTCCTAACTTTTGGTTGATGATCTGGTAAAAGCTGCGCTCGCTCAGCCTGACCAGTTTTGTAGTGTGCTCGGATCGGCGAATTTCCACCCGTTCTCCGCCCATCAGCCGCAAAGCCTTTCCACCATCCACAGACAGATAGCTCTGCTTCCTGTTGCCCTTGGGGGGCTGGATGGTAACCACTCTCCGGTCGGAGAGCACCATGGCCCGGGCGGCCAACTGGTGGGCGCACACAGGAGTGACAATAATGCTGTGGGAGGTCGGTTCTACAATGGGGCCTCCGGCAGACATGGAATAGGCCGTAGAGCCGGTGGGAGTGGCGACGATCACGCCGTCGCCGATCACCTGGCTGATGCGCATCCCATCCGCCCAGACCTCCAGCTCCGCTACCCGGGCCACAGATCCCTTGGAACATACGGCATCATTCAGCGCCAGATCCTGACTGATCAGCTTGTCCCCCCGGAATACGCTGACGTCCAGCATCATGCGCTCCTCTGTGGTAAAGCTGTTATTGGCCAGACCGGCCAAGCGGGACAGCTCGCTGCGCTCCAACTCCGCCATAAAACCGACACTTCCCATGTTGACCCCCAGAACGGGCACATCGTGAAGGGTAGCGTCCCGGGCGGCGTGAAGGATCGTGCCATCTCCGCCGAAGCATACCAGCAGGTCAGCCTGGGGCAGCTCCTTCTCCAGTTCCCCCAGCACTGCCTGGCGGGGGATCTCCAGTCGATCCCCGCGCTTGGGGCGAAAGGGCAGGCAAAGAACCGTCTGCGCCCCGCTGCGTTCCAGAACCCGCTGGGCCTCCATAGCCGCCCGCAGTCCCCGATCCCGGTAGGGGTTGGAGCTGAGTATGATCTTCATGTTGCCCCCTCCTCAAAGTCGGCGTGGGATCGCTCTACCAGCGCCCTCAAATCGCCTGTGAAGGCAGGGCCCTCTCCGGCTTCCAGCCAGCCCAGATACTCAATATTGCCCTCCGGCCCGCGGATGGGCGAATAGGTCAGGTCCTTCACCGTAAAACCGGCGTTGGCCGCGTGGATCAGGAAATGCTCCAGCACCTCCAGATGGACCGCTGGGTCCCGAACCACGCCCTTTTTTCCCACCTTATCTTTGCCCGCCTCGAACTGGGGCTTGACCAGGCAGACGCCCTGTCCCCCCTCTTTCAGCAGGGGGCGGACTGCGGGCAGGATCAGATTCAAGGAAATAAAGGACACATCGACAGAAAAGAAATCCAGTTCCTCCGGAATCTGCTCCCGTGTGAGATACCGGGCGTTGGTGCGCTCCATGCACACCACCTGCGGGTGGGTGCGCAGGCGGTAATCCAACTGATTATAGCCAACATCCACCGCATAGACCTTGGACGCCCCGTTCTGGAGCATACAGTCGGTAAAGCCGCCGGTGGAGGCGCCGATATCAGCGCAGATCCGCTCCTTCAGCACGATGGGCCAGCAGGCCATGGCCTTCTCCAGCTTCAAGCCGCCCCGGCTGACGTATTTCAGTGTCTTGCCGCGGACCTCGATCACCGCATCCTGGGCCACCGGGGCCCCCGCCTTATCCACCTTTTGACCGTTGACAAACACCTGTCCGGCCATAATGATGGCCTGCGCCTTCTGCCGGCTCTCCGCAAGCCCCTGTTCCGTCATCGCTACGTCCAGTCGAAGCTTAGCCACGACCCAACACCTCCATAGCCCGACGGAACAGGCTCTCTCCGTCCAGGCCCAACATCTTTTTTAACTCACTGCTGCTGCCGTGGGTCACAAAACCCTCGCCGCAGGTGACCACAGCAGTTCTGGCCTCGACCCCGGCCGCCTCTAAAGCGGCCAGCAATTGGCCGCCCACGCACCCCATTGCGGCGCACTCCTCCGCCGAGAGCATTGCCCCTGTGCGGCGGACAGATTCCACCACCGGAGCAGCGTCCAGCGGTGCGATTTGGTTCAGTTTTATGACCTCCGCCTCGATACCGCACTCCGCCAGAAGCCCGGCCGCCAGCAGAAGTTCATTGATCTCCACGCCGTATCCTATAAAGGTAATGTCCTTGCCAACTCTTAATATCACAGAGCTTTCTCTGCTGTTGTCTGCCGAATAGTCCCCCTGGGATCCTCTGGGATAACGAACCGCCACCGGGCCGTCCAGTTCCTCTACCGCCCGGATGAGCATGGCCTTCAGCTCCGCAAAGCTGGCCGGGACCAGAACCGTCATTCCAGGTACGGTGGACAAAAACGCCACATCAAACAGTCCATGATGGGTCTCGCCGTCCTCCCCCACCAGTCCGGCCCGGTCCACGCCCAACACCACATGGAGGTGATCCAGCGCCGTATCGTGGAGCAGCATATCATAGCTGCGCTGCAAAAAGGTAGAATACACCGCAAACACGGGGATCACGCCCTGCTTTGCCATGCCGGCCGCCATGGACACGGCACAGCCTTCCGCAATGCCCACATCGAAGAACCGATTGGGATGATCCGCGGCAAACCGGCCCAAGCCGGTGCCGCCGGGCATCGCCGCCGTAATGGCGCACACTCGCTTATCCCGTTCCGCCAGCTCCTCCATGGTCTGTCCGAACACGGCAGAAAAGTTTTCTCCGGAGCTCTTCAGCGCCTTGCCCGTCTCCGGCTCAAAGGGGGATACACCGTGGTAGGCATCGGGGTTGCACTCTGCGGGGGCATACCCCTTTCCCTTCACCGTGCGCACATGGAGCAATACCGGCTCTTTCAGGTCCCGGGCATAGCGCAGCGCCTGGTCCAGCATGGATAGATCATGTCCGTTGATGGGGCCCACATAGTGAAAGCCCATATCCTCGAACATACTGCAGGGCAGCAGACTCTTTTTTATCGCTTCCTTCAGCCGGTGGGTCACGTGGTAAAGCGCACGCCCTACCCCTGTGGCCTGCATGGCCTTCCGGTATCTGCGCTTAAATCGCAGATACTGGGGCTTGATCCGCTGCCTGGCCAGATGGTCGGCCACGCCGCCCACATTCTTGGCAATGGACATTCCGTTATCGTTCAGAATCACCAGCAGCTGCTGTCCGCACTGCCCTGCATTGGACAGTCCCTCGTAGGCCAAACCGCCGGTAAGGGCGCCGTCTCCGATCAGGGCCAACACCTTGTAGTTCTCCCCCAGCTGCGTTCTGGCCCGGGCCATACCCAGAGCCACCGCCACCGAGTTAGAGGCATGTCCGGCGATAAAAGCATCGTGGGCACTCTCTCCCGGTTTCGGGAAACCGGCTATTCCGCCAAACTGGCGCAGATGAGCCATGTCCTCCCGGCGTCCGGTCAGGATCTTGTGTATATAGCACTGGTGGCCCACATCAAAGACCAGCCGGTCCCTGCTGGTGTCAAACACCCGCTGGATGGCCACAGTCAGCTCCACCACGCCCAAATTAGAGGCCAAATGTCCCCCGGTATGGGCGACATCCCGGATCAGCTCCTGCCTCAGCTGGGCACACAGCTCCTGCGCCTGCTGGTCGGTCAGTCCCGCCAGCAAAGGCGCACTGTTTTCTTTCTCTTCGGTACTCAATCTCGATCCTCCCTATTCAGGGGCAATTTCACTTCTTGCGCAGCGCCAACCGGTCTGCCAGCCACAGCAGGAAACCGGGCTCCTCCGCCCAGGTCGTCCGAGCCAAGGCCGCCTTGGCCTGCCGGGTGTGCTCCAGCACCAGCTGCTCACAGCGCTCCGTCCCATATAAGGTGACATAGGTGGTCTTTTCGTTGGCCTGGTCAGAGCCGATGGGCTTGCCCAGCTCCTCCTCCGTGGCCGTCACATCCAGGATATCGTCCCGGATCTGGAAGGCCATACCCAGATGGTCGGCAAACTCCGCCGCGGCCTCCTCCTGCTCCGGCGTTCCTCCGCCGGCGACCACACCCATCAAACAAGCTGCGCGAATCAGGGCGGCTGTCTTGTGCAGGTGGATCTGATACAGCTCCTCCTCGCTTAAAGGACGGCCCTCCCACTCCAGGTCCATCTGCTGTCCGCCGCAGATACCGTCCGGTCCGGCGGCCCGGGCCAGCAGCTGCCCGCAGCGCAGGGTCTGCTCCGGAAGGAGTGGTGTTTCCAGCACCATCTGGAAGGCGAAGGCCTGAAGGGCGTCCCCCGCCAGGGTGGCGGTGCACTCTCCGAACACCTTGTGGTTGGTGGGCTTGCCCCGGCGCAGGTCGTCATTGTCCATGCAGGGCAAGTCGTCGTGAATCAGGGAGTAGGTGTGCAGCAGCTCCACGCCGCAGGCAGCGGGCAGCGCCCAATCCTCGTTTCCGCCGCACATGCGGCAAAATTCCAGCAGCAGTGCCGGACGCAGCCGCTTTCCGCCCGCATTCACGCTGTAATTCATGGCCTGGATCAGGGTCCCGTACGGCACATCCTCATCCAGCAGGAACTCCAGACTGTCGTCAATCCGCCCCTGCAGCTCTTTTAAATAAAGTGCGTAGTCCATCGTTACTCCTCCTGTGCGGGGAAGGCCTTCTCCTGGGGCTGTCCATCTTCTCCCGCCACCAAAAGCCGGACCTGCTGCTCCGCAGTATCCAGTTTGGCAGTGCACTCCCGCAGCAGCTTGGCCCCCTCTTCAAACAGGGACATAGCCTGGTCCAACGGGGCGTCTCCCCGCTCCAACAGAGTGACGATCTCCTCCAAGCGCGCCATGGAGGCCTCAAAATTCATCTTCTTTTTCGACGGCATCCCTGTTCATCCTTTCTTGATCCTCCACCCGGCAGCGCAGCGATCCGTCTGTCAGGCGCAGGCTAAATTCCTCTCCCGGTGCGGTCTGTGTCACCGAGGTCATAACCTGTCCGTCTTTCTTTCGGGCAATGGCATAACCTCTCCCCAGCACCTTTAATGGGCTGAGCGCATCCAAGGCAGCTGCCAGAGCAGACAGCTGCTCCCGCTGTCCGGACAGGCAGGCCGAGGCCCCATGGCTCAGGCGGCGGCTCTGGTAATCCAGCAGCATCCGCTTGTCCTGAAAATAGGCCTCCGGCCTGGTAAAGGCCCTGCTCCGGCTCAGCCGCTCCAGAGCGGTGCGCTCCTTGTCCAGACGGCGCTCCACGCCCCCCTCCAGACGGTCCCGCAAATTCAGCAGTCCGCTGTAAACTTCATTTTGATCGGGCACTGCCAACTCCGCCCCGTTCGACGGGGTAGCAGCCCGTAAATCGGCCGCAAAGTCGGCAATGGTCACATCGGGCTCATGCCCCACAGCGGAGATCACCGGGATGGAGCAGCCGTAGATCGCCCGGGCCACGGTCTCCTCGTTGAAGGCCCAAAGGTCCTCCACAGAGCCGCCGCCCCGCCCCACGATCATCAGATCCGCCGCTTGGTGGAGATCAGCCCACTGGATGGCAGCGGTAATTTCCTCTGCCGCCCCCTCCCCCTGCACCCGTACAGGCAGGATCACCACCTTGCTCATGGGCCACCGCGCCCCTAAAATGCGCAGCATATCCCGCACTGCGGCTCCCACAGGGGAGGTGACCAGCGCAATGGTATGGGGGAACTGCGGGATGGACTTTTTATGCTCCTGGGCAAACAGCCCCTCGCGAAAGAGCCGTTCCTTCAGCTGCTCGAAGGCCAGGTGCAGGTCTCCGGCCCCGTCAGGGGTCAGACGGGAGCAGTACAGCTGATACTGACCGTCCCGGGGGAACACTGTGATTCGTCCGGCGGCGATGACCCGCATCCCGTTCTCCGGACGAAACCGCAGGGATGCCGCATCCCCACGGAACATAACGCACCGCAGGGCGCTCTCCCCATCCTTCAAGGTGAAATAGTGGTGACCGGAGGGATACATTTTATAATTAGACAGCTCACCCCCCACCAGCAGACCGGACAGCAGCCGGTCCCGGTCCATGAAGCCCTTGATATACTGGCTGACCTGGCTGGGGGTGAGCACGGTTGTACTGCGTACCATATTTACTGCGCCTCCAGCAGGCGCTGGGTCAGAATTGCCACACCCATAGCGTTATCCGTGGAATACTGCGGCTGAGAAAACAGTGCGCCGCAGCCTGACTCCATGACCTGCCGCAGCCGGCGGTTGGAGGCCACACCTCCGGAGCACAGCACAGGCAGGCCGGGATACTCTTTCTGTGCCGCCTGGGTAGTCCGCAGTACCACATCCGCTACAAGATCCAGCACAAAGCGGGCAACCTCCCCCGCGGAAGCGCCTTTTTCATGGAGCTGACGCACCTTGTTTTCCATACCGGACAGGGAGAATGTGAGGCCATTCAACTTTACAGGATATGTTTTGCAGTCACTTCCACTGTCATAAAGCTGATCCAGAGCCTTTCCCGCCGGGAATTGCAGCCCCAGCATAACGCCGGCGCGATCGATCAGCTGTCCGGCAGAAATATCGCTGGTTCCGCCTAAAATCTCTGCCTGAACATTGACTCCGTCGGGCCAGACCCGGAGCAATTCCGTTGTTCCGCCGGACAGATGCCAAGCCAGAAACGGGCGATCCATCAGCTCCAGGTGGCCAGAGGACCAGGCCGCCGCCGCCAGATGCCCCTGCTGATGAGACACTGCAAAAAAGGGCACCCCCAGCAGGTGAGCCATACTCTGCCCCTGGGAAGTTCCCGCCAAAAAGCAGGGCATATAGGAGCCCTCCACCGCCCTGGGGCGGGTGCTGGCTCCCACAGCCCGAATGTCCCGCAGCAAGCCGGACTGGGCCAACTTCTCCACCTGTCCGGGCAGGCGCTGGACATGCTGAAACAGGGCCTCGCTCTGCCGCAGACCCAGTTCGCCCTCCTTCACGGTCAGCAGGCGGCTGGCGTTCAGGCCATCCTGCCCGTCAAAGACCGCAGCGGAGGTCGTGTAGTTGCTGGTATCCAGTCCCAAAACAGGCATGCTCAGCCCTCCGTCTGCTCCGTCCCGGCCCGCTCGGGCTTAGGGGGAGTATCCTGGAATTCCGCCCGGACAAAGCTGCCCAAAATGCCGTTCACAAAAGAGACGACCTCTTTAGGCTCATAGCTCTTGGTGATCTCAATGGCCTCGTTGATCGCAGCTGCGTTGGGAATATCGGGCATATACAGCACCTCATACATGGCGGTACGCATAATGGCGGCCGCCATACGGGGGATGCGGGCAAAGGACCAGCCCTTGGCGTACCGGGCGATGTAATCGTCCAGCTCGGCCCCGTGGGCGAACACTCCCTTCACCAGGTCGCGGATATACTGCACCTGCTTCTCATTCGGGAACTGGCGATAGAGCTCGCTCTCCGCCTCCAATACCTGAAAGCGTTCCCGAGTCAGCTCCCGGTCCAGCACCTCTTCCGCCCGGTCCGTGCCAAAGCTCAGCTCGTAGACGATATGGATCGCGATCTCGCGTGCGCTGCTTCTTGTCATAACAATTCCTCCGTGGAAAGTTGATTTCCTCTGTTCTCTATTCTCAACAAAAGTAACCATCGCTTGACAAGGGCAGACACGGTTTTGACGGGCAGAAATGGGCCCATACAGCGTCAAGTCCCTTGACAATACGACAAGTATTTTCTGCGGGCCTTTCCTTGTCTGGACGCATTTCTGC